>Ga0213831_1000182_pt1 | contig 73666 bp, 53 predicted proteins | sample SWATP12_FD_163421 | JGI IMG/M metagenome (GOLD analysis project Ga0213831, IMG submission 163421) | Coastal seawater microbial communities from Marineland, Florida, United States - SWA TP1 #2 | ecosystem: Environmental > Aquatic > Marine > Coastal | place: USA: Florida | collected 2016-08-06 | reverse complement strand
GTTAGAGGGTAAGTTGTATCACGAAATTGGTCGATTTGAGAAGTCCACAGGGATCTGCTCAGAGTGCGGCCAAAACCATGTTTTAACATTGAACGATAGGTATTTCACTTGTGTAGCTTGCGGAACGTATCAAAACCGTGATCTATCGTCGGCTAAGAGCATAGAAAAGACAGGTGAATTAGATTTAATTGCGGCTGGAATCGTCGCAAGGGTAGCACCCGTATCTCAGGAGAAACAATCTGTGAAAACGAAAGTCTTTGAATTATCGAAGTTGGATTTTGGATCTGAGAAAAAAGAAGCAGCCTAGCCGTTAAGCTAGACTGTAGAAGCCCAGTGATCAGAGCGAAGCGATGTCGCTGGGTAGTTCACATTCTATAAAACTCAATCGATATAAAGAACTGAGCAGAGCTCAAAAAAACCGCCTGTTAAAAGGCGGTTTTTAGTTGGGATCTAAAGTGTTTTAATTCTTAGCGCTTTCAACTGCTTTATTGAACTCATTTAGTAGTGAATCATAATCTATTTCAGTTTTAATATTGTACTTTTCACTAAGGTTATTTAGCTCGCTCATAGTAAGCGTAGCAGATGATGAGAAATTAGGCTTTGCAACGACATAGCTTTCATCAATTAGCATCACCCCTTTGAGCTGGTGGAGTTTAATATAGCGCTCGATATAAGATGCCAGCTCTGCAGGTGTAGCCCCCTCTGATGTAATGCGCTTTGAAATCTGTTCTGGATTAAATGTTTGAACTTTCGCATAACCTGCAATTAAGTCAGTTACTTCAATCATCGATTTTTCGCTTACTGCTTTTGTGTAAGATACACCAGCAAAAAATGCTAAGGCTGACATTACTAGGCTTATAAGGATCATTTTTATATCGTCATTCATTGTTTAATCACCTAATTTGAGTTTAGTGCCAGATAGCACAGCGAATGTAATTGAACGTCCCGGTGATATCTCAATTACTGGGTGAATCTGTTCTGCTAAAGCGATGTAGTATTCAGCTAGTCTATCCATAGCATCAGCTGAGCCTTGGAACACACCAGCAGAAGCAACGGAGCCTAAGTCTACTGATTCCCATACCGCTCTATCACCACCAGACGTATTGATTGATGTAGTTCGTTGAGGAGCAACAGCTTCAGAAATGCCACTCATAAATCCAGCTGCCATAGAGCCTGCTAAGAGGTTGCCATTTTTGCTTACAAGTCTGCCGGCTATACCAAGTTTGCCATCAAAGTCAGAAACTGCATTCGCTTGAATCGCGCTTTCAACACTCTTACCGTCATTACGTACACATGTAATTGATTGTGCGCGGATATGCGCTCTTTCGCTTGATAAATCCCCGATTGCTTGGCCAATAACGTGACACTCGCGAATATCTAAAGTGAAATGGTTAGGCAAGATAGCTTCTTTTTTAACTCTGATAACAACCGGCATAGGAGAAGATTTGGCTGCAAGCTGTGTTGGAGCATCCAAACCAGTAAGTAAAACACCGGAGAAGAATGAGCCAGCAGGCAAATAAACAACGCCTTCGTCAGAATCAATTAGTCCACCTTCATTTGGATCGCTTTTCTTTTGGACCTCTTTTTCAGGTTTTAGACTTTGTTGTGTGATCAACAAATCTTTTTGCTGTTTTTCTTCAACAACACCCGAACTCTTAATGCTTCGAACGCTGCGTTGGGTGATAGTTCTAATAACACGGCCTTCGATTTGTGGTTTTGCAGTAACAAGCTGAGTAGGAGTTCTGTCAAAGACCCTCTCATTGTACTGTTGTGGTGCATCAACTATAGCTTGTTGCCCTTGCTCTGCACCAGAGTATGAAGTGTTGTAATTTGAGTGTGAGCCACCATTTGATTGTCTATTATGTTGGGTATTTGCATATGCTCTATCGCGCACTTCCAGTTGGCGCTCGTAATCTTTCAATTTTAGCGTCAGGTCATCGATGCTTTGCTGCTGTTGCTGAACCATCTCAAGTACACGCTCTTTTTCTGTATATACCTCACGCTCTTTTCTGCGAATTGAGTCTACAGACTTGTCATAGATTTCGTCGAATTCGTTTTTATCGATGTTAGCAATGCTTTCTGAATCAAATAGCCCGCGTACTTTACCCTTTCCGTCAAGGCGGTCTTCAGCTTGTCTTGCTGCAATTCTGTCCTGCAGACTGGTTTTATTATCACTCGAAGACATCGACTTATAACCAAAGAACGCAATAGGAATAATCACCAGTATTGCTGCAAACTTTCTAACTTTGGGATTTTCCCATTGTTTTTTAATGCTCATTTCCACCAGCCTTAGTTGATTACACGAGGACGTTTAGAGTTAGTGTTAACAATGCTTTGGCGTAATTTGTCTCGCAGGATATAAACTTCTGTTGCTTCGCCAGGTTGAAGTAGTGATTTGTTGTAAATGGCAACGGCCATAACATCACGTGACTCGCACATTTGTTCACGAATTGTATAGGGGCGTGTAGTTGTATTTTGGACTCTGACTACATCAACAACTTCTCTTGGACCGACAATTCGCTGTAGTACTTGCTGACTAATGGTTAAGCCGCAAGGTTGGTGCATCGCTTTTGATACATCATGAGAAAGTGAAAAACCTTGTGGTATTTCACCTTTACCAACAGGTTTTAGAATTTGCTTAATACGCGTTACTCGTTCTGTTTCAACATTTGCGACGTGGCCTTCAGTTAAAGACGCTTCAGCTAATGCTTCTTGCTCTTTTATTTCCGCTCTGTGATTTGCGCCTTTGTATTGCATCGTTTTTGAAAGATTCACATCGACATTTACAACAACGGGCATCGCTTCCATTGGTACCAATGTAAGATTAATCATTGACTCTGGAACGCCTTCTTCAAACAACATTAAAGCAACAGGCTTAAGTGAGTTTAAAGTGATGTATAAACGGCCATCTTCTAATTCAATGACTGATTCTTCGTCGTGGGTTCTAGCAGCAACCATCTTAAAATTAGTTATGATTGGATTCGTCAAGCCCACTGCTACAGGTACAGCGATATTAGCGCCGGGTTCAAGGTTGCTAAGGTTTTGGGTTGGCTTATATTTTGATTTAACGATATCTAGGAATGAGTACCCATTACCTGAGCGAATTGACTGTGCAGTTTGTGGCTGCTGGTATTGGTTAAAGTCAGCTTCATTCATCATTCCGTTTGGTTTTACGCTATCGGCAATTTGATTGATTTCATCTTGAGGGGAGACTGTTTTCATTACAGGCTCGCTTCGACTATCTAATTTAATACCGTTTTTTGCCGCTTCGAATATAGCTTGCTTTGTAACCGGAATAGGTTGTTCATTTACTACCTCTGTTGGTAGCTTGAATGTATCGCTTGGATTTTCAGTTGTATCGTTAGCGAAGGTGAATGTACAAGACGCACAACCAATGGCTAAAAGTATTGATTTCATTTTCATCTAGTTGCTCTCCTGTTGTTCTTTCACTTTAAGATCTTTTGCAGCTTCTAGCACCCCTATCTCCAGTTCACTGTCATAGTAAGGTTGCGACTCTAACGTTCCCTGTTCAGCATCGCCACGCGCTTCCATCGCTTGCTTTCGCTTTCTTGGGGTGCCCGGATATTGATCTAAGTGGGTGATTTTAGGTCTTCCATTTCTAGCAGTGATCTTAAATTCGTAGCTCCACTTCGTATCTGCTTTGGGTTCTCCACCAATGAAAGTGATTTTTTGGCCCCAAATGGTGATTAAATCAGTTTCAGGCTCATGAATTAGGTCGTCGGCAATAAAAACTTGTCGTATATCACGCATTTTTATCATTTCAGCTTGCTTATCTAGCATTGGCTCGATTTCAACTTGTAGTTGTGGAGATAACATTTTCATCATTATCTTTTTTACAAAATCGATGTTTTGCGAGTTAATGTTGCCTATTAGAGTAGAAACGCTGTAGGCCCATGCTTGTTGGTAATTCTGGTTAGCTTTATCGCCTTGAATTGTAAGCTCACCAAAGTAATTCTGTTCAGGGATAACAACGACTTCACTGTCCTTGAAAAACAGTGTTAAAGCGCTTAGAGCAACTGTAATGGATAAAAATAGGTTAGCTACTCGGCTTATGTTGTTAGATGCAACCATCGATTTGAAGCTTCGAACTGAAGCGGATTTATCATCAAGCATTTTCTTGCCTTAGCGGTGGTATGTACGTTTAACTGGATCTGCAATTGATTTGCTTTGATTGGTTAAGATGAACCCATAAGACCAAAGCTTGTGTTTAACATAGGCTTTAGGGAATCGGCCTTTAACCTTTTGAGAGATATAAATGTATGCCATGGCTAGGCATACAAGGATAAAGGTCTGTTTTGTCACCATGCCAATCGCTACTGCGGCCATCAACGGTATTACTTGTTCTTTAGTAAATACAAACAAGATTAATAGCGGTTGGTTGATGTGGGTCTTGCAGCGGTAGCGATTGGGCGTTTCCATGGTTTAAAGCACTCCAACTGAAGCCGTTAGGAAGTACTCAACAGCATCTTGTGCATTTGCAAATAGCAGTGCTATAAGGAATGCGCCCACACAAGTAGCATAGTTCTGCTTCATAATGCCTTGGAAAGCAGCAAAGCCAAATGTGAAAATTGAAATGATGATGCCAGGTGCGCCGGTTAACCAGCCAACTACTTCATTGTAAACTCCGTATAGGAAGTCACCAGAAGTTGGGGCCGCAGCCATTACGCCTTGTGAAATTAATAGAGCTAAAAAGAATACCATCAGTGCGATGGTCGCTTTTTTAGCTGTAGACATTTTTTTAGTGATTGTTGGTGCTTCAACAATGCTTGATTGGTTGGTTAGTTCCATTTTTAAACCTCTTAAGAGTTAATGTTCAACGTTAAAGTCGAATTAATCTTAAACTCTTAAAAACAGCATAAAGCCGGATTTTTATTTAAATTTGAATAAAAATAGTGGAAATTGATATTTAATTGGCGTGTTTTATTTTTACGTTAGTTGGTCTCACTTCATGAAAGAATGAGAGAAAGCTTAATTTTAAAATTAAGCTATGTGTTTAAGATTACGTGAAATTTGTAATTGTTGAAAAAATGGCTTGTTGCCTATAGTTTTTCTACTTTATGGTTGTGGATGTATTCGATTAATTTTTCCAAAGGTAAGGGCTTTGAATAAAAATATCCTTGGATCCTAATCTCTTTATACTTTCTTAAATAACTAATCAACTCTCTACCTTCGACACCTTCCACTACGACAGCTTTATCTAAATCGATACAGGCATTGATTATTGTATCTAATAGGCGTTGCTCTTTTGAAGGTATCTCCGCGCCAAAGGTGAATTCTCGATCAATTTTAATGATGTTTGATGGCTGGTTCGCAAGAGATGATAAGCTAGAGTAACCAGTCCCAAAGTCATCAATAGCAATGTTAATTCCCTTGTTCATAGCAGCCTGAAGAGTTTGACTTACAAGTGATTTATCCTGAAGAGATGATTCAGTGACCTCTACTGTAAAGTTATTAAATTGAGCAGCGCTATTTGCTATTTGATCAATTAATTTGTTTAGAAAATCAGGCTTAATAATTTGTTTAGCTGAAAAGTTTACAGCAACTTTGATTTTTTGAAGTGCAGGTGAGCGATTAATATCACTAATTACACGCTGTAAAACTAAATCTCCTATCTGGACTATTTGCTCGGTTGTTTCTGCGATAGGTATGAATTTTGCGGGTGAAATCCATTTATCATTGTGCTCCCAGCGAATTAAGGCTTCAACACCAACAACGCTTTCGTCCTCAAGCTTGTGGATTGGTTGATAAAAAACAGAGAACTGATTGTCTTTAATAGCCCCAAACAAAGCATTCCTTATGTCAACAGCCTCCTTGTATTCATCCTCCATTGCTGCTTGGAATAAAACGGGTTGATTTCCACCCCTTTGAATAGCTTGAGCCAAAGCTATATTAGCTTGATGGAGGTTATGTTTTATGTCTATATCAGCTGTAGTGGTATAGCTAACGCAGCCTGCACTAGCTGTAAGATTAATTTTTAAATTATTGACTTCATATGTTCTAGATATTTCATTCAGTAACTGTGTTAAACATTCACTGATCTTGTCACTCGGTTTTTCAAATAAGTAAATAACAAATGAATCCCCAAAGCCTTTAGATAAAACAAAGTTACCTCGCATGGTTGCTTTGATCCTACAGGCAACTACTCTTAAAATTTCATCGCAAACTTCATGTCCTAAGGAGCTGATAATTGATTCAAATAAATCTATTTTCAAAATAAATACTGAAAATTGCTCAATGCCTTTAAATGCTCGTAATTCATCGCGAAGAGAGTTCAATCTTAATAAGCCAGTGACTTCATCAAATTTAGCTCTTAAAGCGGATTCTCTTGATGCGTCGGCTATTAAAATAACTACAAATAGAAATAAAAACGTAAGCCATAGTGTCAGTTGAGTAATAACAGTATTGAAATGGATTGTTTGATAATTACTGATAAAACTATAAACACGGTGTTTAATGAATTCATTAACTACCATTGTTTCTGTAATGAAATGGTTATATTTAGCTTTTATACCCACAAGTTTTTCTTTAGTGCTATTTTCAATGTCGATAGAGAAAAATAACTCTGGAGTTAATTCAATAAAAGTGTCGTATTTGCTTAGGTAGCCTAGATAATTTTTTTCGAATAGTAGATTCATGTCAACTAACATAATGATGTGTCTAATCTTATCTTCATCAAGGTTAGTTATGGCATGAAACATTAGTACTGGCGTTTCAGTTTTAAGGGTCAGAGAGTTGGCCGCAAAGTTTGTAACTTTTGATTTTTCTAACAACCAACTTTTTATAGTTGGCTTTTCAAGTTTACCCGTGTTGTAAAAACATTCTGCAAATTCATTTCCGTAAACTAGTTTTAGATTATCATCTAAGACCAAGATCCCTTTTACCATATCGTAGTCTGCAGTGTAATGGTGTGAATCAGTTTTAATTAATTTATTGAACTCAGTTGAATTAAGATTTTCAGCTCTTGCTATTATGCGATTTAAAGCTTTTTGTTGGTCTGCAAGTGTCTTATTTAGCATTATTTCAATTAGTTTAACTTTTTCTCTCGCATTTGCTTCTTCTGTTTTAATTAGAGAAAATGAGCTTTGATACCATACAGCTGATCCCAAAGTAAGTACTAAGAGTGATATGACTTTAATGCTTCTAAGTTCATTAGTCCTCACGTTAGAAAACGTAAACTTGATAAGCACTGCTGAAGCAATACCAAACATAAAGACTGGTGCTAGAGATAAAGCGAATGGACTTTTATCGATGGGGCCTAAAGGGATTGCGACATCCATATGCAGCCAAAAAGCAAGCTGAAGAAATGTAAATACTAGGTAAAGAGTTAAAATCAGTGGTATCAAGGCTCTTTGAGTTTTTTTATTTAGCTTCGCACTCTTTAAGAAGTGAAGCATCAAATAACATATACCAGAAATAAGAGCTGTCATTGGCGTTGTAACATACATCAGCTCGTTATTGCTCAGAAGAGATTCCGTCAATCCTAGTACAGGCAGAATTAAGAAGAAATTCATAATGGCACTGTAAAGCACGCTTGCTGCTGTCTGGGATATTTTCAATCTCATACTTTATTGGCTCTTTTCTTGGAACTTAAGGAGTAGATGTTCTGGCTCATTCATCCTAAGTTAGTATAAGGCGCTTCGTCATTCAAGTTAACCTCTATGTTTGATTTATAGCGCCTTACTTTTCAAAATCAGGAAATACTTAACTATATTTTTTACAAGCCAAGCGTTTTGAGCGTTGCATAATTTTTGCCTAGCGTCATACCTGCCTTTGCAGTCGTTCGACTTAATACAACATGTAGCTACAACTTAACTCTTATGCTTTATACATTTACATCGCACAGCTATACTGTTTTTGAACTTATCAATGAGTACAACAGGAATCAAAGTGGCTTCAAATAGAACTGATTTAGAGGCGGAAAATAAAGCGCTAAAAAATATGCTCGATCAAATTACCAGTGAGCGTGATAAATATAAGAAGTTATTTGAAGTCTCGGGTGATGCGTTATCTATAATAGATTTGAAGACGGGTAAGTTTATAGAGTGTAACCAAGCGGCTATCGATATGCACGGTGTTGAAAGTTGCCATAATTTTATCAACTTAAGCCCATCAGAGTTATCACCTAAGTTTCAACCCTGCGGTAACTGTTCAGATGAGCTGGCTAACATGTATATTATGAAGGCAATGTCAGATGGACCACAACTTTTCCAATGGACCCATGCTAGACTCGATGGCTCTACTTTCCCATGCTTAGTTTCATTAACTGCATTGTCAGTTAGGGATAGACAATTAATTCTAGCAATTGGTCGAGATATCTCTGAGCTGGTAAATACCCAAAAGGAGTTACACGAAGCGTCAATCAAGAAAAGCGAGTTTGAGCTAGCTTATCTAGAAGAAAAGCAAAAGTTTGAGAAGTTCGTTAATCTTGCACCTATAGGTATTGCTATAAACTCAATTGAAGACGGTAGTTTTGAATTTGCAAACAAATCATTCAGTGATATCACAGGCTACAGTATCAATGAACTGAATCAAATGGATTATTGGCAACTCACTCCTAAAGAGTATGAAGAGCAAGAGTTTTTGCAATTAGAGTTGTTAAATGAGACTGGTCGTTATGGGCCTTATCTTAAAGAGTACATACATAAATCAGGCGTAACTTATCCTGTATTGTTATCAGGCATAAAAATTAGTGATAGCAACGGTGAAACCTCTATTTGGTCAATTGTGCAAGATATGTCGGCACAAAAAGAAACTGAAGCACAGATACAACTTTCTAAAGAAAAAGCTGAGAGCTTGGCATTGAGGCTTCAACTTGCTAATGACTCCGCAGGGATTGGGGTTTGGGAATGGGATTTAATTTCAGGAGAGTTAGACTGGGATAAGTGGATGTATAGGCTTTATGGAACAACAGAAGCCAGTGTAAAAGAAATAGGTACTAAAGAAACTTGGATAAACAGTGTTCACCCCGACGACATCGAGTGCATTAAGTCAAAGTTAGAGGCTGTGATTGAGGGCGTTGAGGTGTATGAACCAGAATTTAGAGTGGTTCATCCAAATGGTGATATTAGGAATTTAAAAGCTTGTGCAGAAGTGCTAAGAGATAGTTCCGGTAATGCAATAAAAGTCGTTGGTGTTAATTATGATGTCACTGATAAAACCCTTGCCATGCAGATTTTATCAAGCGCTAAGGAGGCAGCTGAAAGTGCCGCAAGAGCTAAAAGCGATTTTTTAGCTAATATGAGTCATGAAATACGAACTCCAATGAATGCAATACTAGGTGGATTACAGCTACTTAAGGATGCTGAGTTACCATCTGATTTAAAGCTAGTGCTCAACAATGCTACTTTTTCAGCCCAGTCTTTATTAACTATAATCAATGACATTTTAGATTATTCAAAGATTGAATCTAATAATGTGGTTCTTGAGCAGGAGCAATTTTCATTATCAGAAGTTTTAGATTCCGTAAAGTATGATATGGATACACTTGTGATTAGTAAGGGGATTGAATTTTTAATCGAAAAGGATGATAGCTTCATTGATTATTGGATGGGTGACTTGGTTAGGGTAAAACAAGTTCTCTTAAACCTTGTCTCCAATGCCGTTAAATTTACTAATGCAGGAGGCGTAAAAATAAGCGTTAGTAGTTATAGGGAAGGTCAACAGTCCGCACTTCTTGTTAAAGTGGTAGATAGCGGTATTGGTATGAATCAAGAAGCTGTTTCCAAAATATTTGAGAGATTTACTCAGGCGGATACTTCTACAACAAGGAAATATGGTGGTACAGGTCTTGGTATGTCTATCGCTTTAAGTCTAATAAAGATGATGGATGGTAATATTGAAATTAATAGCTCGGAGGGAGCTGGAACGAAGGTTGAAGTTAAACTGCCATTAAAGCCTGTTGATATGGTAAAGGTACCGAAAACACAAAAGTCACTATCAGCACCCAATTTAGCCGATAAGAAAATTTTAATAGCAGAGGATAACCCTATTAATAAAATATTGATAGAGTCGATGCTGAAATCAACAAAGGCTCAATTAACAATAGTAGAAAATGGCCAATTGGCAGTGAATGCTGTTGAAAAAGGTACTTATGACTTAATTTTGATGGATATCCATATGCCTGTCATGGATGGTTCAGAAGCTCAAAGGCTTATCCGCGATCTAAAACCTAGCCTACCTGTAGTAGCACTAACCGCAAATGTTATGAAACAAGATGTAGATGGCTATTTAGCTCAAGGCTTTATTACCCACATCGCCAAGCCTATCGACATTAATGATTTGTATGGTTCGTTGAAGAATATTCTTGATAGTTGACTACTTTTTAGTACTCAAGCGGACTAGCCAGTTTAAAAAGATTTTTAAGGCATTGCAGCATTGAAGTTAATTGATACTTCCCAAAATAAATTAGATGCAAATCCTTGCTAAACTAGGCGTAAAAGACCGTACTAAGGCCGTTATCGAAGCTATTAACCAAAACCTAATTTAACACGCGAAAAAGAAATGAGGTTACTCATTTGCCAGTTGGTGTAAAGTGCGCAAGTGAATTCCTGCCGAATTATTTTCAGTATAAAACAGCAGTTACTTAATCTTCACTCGAATACTATTTTTTTGATGTGATGTCGGAGAATCATCCGCACCAGTCACCCATCTCGTTCTAGATAAGTTACCTTGCACCAATAGTTCGCTCCACAAAATACTCGATTGCGTCTTAATCTGGGGTCGATTGACTTTCCACATAAGCTTTAATGTTTCAATAGTCGCACCGCCAGCAGTGCAGCAAAGTATGAACAAGACCATAGGGCGGAGCTTTTGCTCTGCTTTGTAAGGTGCGTGTTTTTTAGCCGTAGTATTCGAGATGACACTGATTGAAAGTTTTGGAGGGTATGAGAGCAGTAAATGAACTTAATCCTGTTCACCATCCATTTCTATCAATTCGCATTCAAGTTTTACACGCGCTGACTCAAAGCTTCCCTCAACTGTTCGATCATAACTCCAGTAAACAACTTGCGCCTGTACTTCGTTGTAAATACCATGGAACAACCAATTTTCTCACACTGTGCCTTTTTCTGAGGTAACCTTGAAGTAACTCTTTGTTGTGCGTACTCACTTTACAGTATCTGGATAAGACAATAATATAATTGAATTATACATGTGAGCACTAAAATGTTAATAGCAACAAAGATACGCATTTATCCAACACAAGAGCAAGCTGAGTTTTTAATCGCTCAGTTTGGTGCTGTGCGTTTTGCGTATAACAAAGCGCTGCATTTGAAGTCTCACATGTACCGTAAGCATGGTGTCACACTGAATCCAAAAAAGGATTAAAACCACTGCTTGCTGTTGCCAAAAAATCACGAAAATATCATTGGTTGAAGCAATATGATTCAATCGCCTTACAGCAATCGGTGATCAATCTTCACCAAGCCTTCGAAAACTTCTTTAATCTGAAGTTGAAAGCTAAGTACCCACAATTCAAACGTAGACATAGCAAGCAGTCGAACTATCACTGTGTGGGTGTAAAGGCACTTGATGGGGCAATTAAGCTTCCAAAAATGAAGCCTATAGAGGCGAATGCTCGCGCTGATTTTCAACACAAACTCTCTCGAACTCTCGTTGACGAAACCAAGCGGTGATAGTTGAGACATTGAAACCAACCAATATGATGAAAAACCGCAAACTTGCAAAACATATTGCTGATGCCTCATGGCATAGCTTTTTTGCGAAACTGGAATATAAACTGAAAGAGCAAGGTAAGCACCTAGTAAAGTTAGACTTGTGGTACACCAGTTCTAATACATGTCACTGTTACGGTCATAAGATGGACGAAATGCCCTTATCGGCTCGCAAATGGGATTGCCTGTCTTGCGGTACTACAGACATTGATCACGACTTAAACGCGGCTGGACGATCGTCTCTGCTTATGGAAGCTGCATAAGTCTCGATACTATCGAGCAACGGCTAACAAAATAAGAAGCACCGCCTGATAAGGCGGTGAGAAGTCACTAACAGAAACAGTGGTTTAACTTCAAGATCAGCCTTATAGTGGCTCATGTTTGGGGCGAAAGATTAAACTAAGTGGCCGATAAACTCATCCAATCAGAGTCTAATGGTTCATACCAACCCCTTTACTCTTACCCCTAGCAACTCTCTAACTTTCTTCAAAACAAAAAAGTAGCTTCATAAAAAATTTTATAATTTAGGGTTTTAGAAAAATTATAATAGCTTCCTTATCTTAGCTATAGCGTCAATTGCATTTGTATTATTTTCATTTATTAGAAGTGACTTTTTATATGATTTTAAAGCTTCCTCTAAATTTTTGTTTGCAAGGTAAGCCTCACCAAGGCTATCAAATGCATTTGAAGATTCAGGGAATTTTTTTGTATTTAGCTTAAAAAATTCAATTGCAGCATTAAATTGCTTTACTTCCATTAGTCTGTACCCAAAATAATTCAAATGGCGTTCACTAAAGCTTTCATTGCGCAACTCAAGTTCCTGATAGAACTTAATTGCCGATTCGACTCCTCCAACTTGAAGTCTTGAATATATCTTTTGTTCTAAAGAGGGCCTGGGTAAAAGTGCAGGACGGTTATATATAATATTCAACATACCTTCTGTCATTGCCCGGAGCGGTGCCCCACCAGTATTATTTTGTATAATTATAGTAATATCATCTTCAATGATATGAATAAGGTCACCATTGAAGCCGGGCATCATTCCTGGGTGATGTATTTGTGTAAGTGCTTTGCCAAATTTATCCTCCGGAATAGTGGATACTAACCAACCGTAGCCATAACTATGGTGAGGTGATGGAGATAATGCTTTTTTCTTAAGAGCTTCATTAAAAACCTTGTTTGCAATAACTGCATTGATAAACCGATATAAATCTTCAACTGTCGAATAAATAGAACCTGCAGCATATGTTACTGTCATATCTATATTTTGTGAACTTTTCAGTCCAGCCAAAGTTTTTGAATACCCAGTAGCAATTTGTGGGATGATAGAGGAACTGTAAGAGTCTCCACTGTTCTGCATATTTAATGGTTCGAATATATATACTTGCATAGCTTCTGCATAGTTTAGGTCTGTCACTTTTTCTATTATCTTTCCTAATATAGAGTAACCCGCATTGCTATAGCTAAACTGACTGCCAGGTTCAAATTCCAGATCTCCACTACAAAATTTTGCAATATATTCATCTAAATCATAAGGGTTATTTGCTTCAATTTTTTTAAATTCAGGGTGGCTGAAAATATTAGGAATTCCTGAGGTATGATTCAGGAGTTGTGCGATAGTTACTTTACTGCCTGTGTCACTGCGATAGTCAGGTAAGTAATCTGTTATAAATAGATTTAAATCTATTTTATCTTGTTCGACTAATTTTAAAATAAGTGCTGCTGTGAAGGGTTTCGTAGTGGAAGCTATTCTGAATTTGGTATTAACAGTATTAGGTATGCTCCATTCTGCATTCGCGTATCCGTAACCTTTTTTTAATAAAATTTTATTTTGAATAGATATTAATACTGTACCATTAAATTCACCATTATTGACGTAAGACTCTACAAAATCATTTAACTTTGAAGTTTCTCTTTCAGCAGCTTTGAGAAAAAAGCTTAAGAAGAGGAAAGTGATTACACTTAAAATTTTTGTATACATATTCATCCTTAGTTTTCATATTGGATAGGAACTCATTTCAATGAACGTACTTGAATCTGTAAAAGAGCACATGACTTTGATGGTCTTTTTTAGTGACTTATAGTGACAGAGGACATAAAAGTGATTAAAGTCATTGGCTTATGAATTTAGGGAAAGTGAAATGTATTATTATAAGGTTGGGGATAAATTAGTTATAGACCCCATAAATAGGAAGGTTATTCTAGATGGGAAAGATACGTCTTTTACTGAGTTATCTTATCGTCTATTGCTAGAACTTGTTAAATCTGCACCTGAAATTGTTTCCCATGATCAACTAATCAAAGCTGTTTGGCAGGGAAGGGTTGTTTCGGATGAAAATTTAAAAAAGCGAGTATCTCGACTAAGGGAGACGCTATCAGATGATCATAGTAAACCAAAGTATATTGTAGCAGAACGAGGAATGGGATATCGCTGTGTTGCAACCGTGGAAATAGTTAAATGTCCAGACAATCAAAAGAGCAGTATAGTTAGTTTACAAGAAAATTATTTAAACTGGCGATTCATAGCCCATAAGCCTACAAGGTTAGCTTTTAGCTTTGTTGTACTAGCTATATGCATTAGTTTATTTGCTTTTATCTATAAAGAAGATACAAATTTAGCTGATTTAGCAAATGAAAAACTTGAATATCAAGCTGTACAAAGTTATCTAAAGTTCACTGAGATAAATAATCAAAAAGCAATTGATTTATATAATAATCTAATAAATAAGGGGAGTGTTAAAGCTTCGGTTTATAGTGGCTTGAGCGATGCATATCTTCAAGGATACTGGTTATATGGAAAACATAGCTCATGGCTGAAGTTGGGTAAAGAACATGCTGAAATAGCGATAGAAATGGATAATGACTTGGCATGGGGTCATAAATCTCTTGGGTTAGCTTACTACTTATTAGGACAGTATGAAGATGCAAAAGCTTCATTCTCTCGTGCTGGTAATATTGAGCCTAATTGGGGTGAGATTTTAGCATATGAAGCACTTGTAGACCTTCAGTTAGGTCACTTTATTGATGCACAAAAGCATGCAACTACAGCAGTAGAGTTAGATTCTACTAACCCGCTAACAAACGCAATTTTAGGTGAGTTTTATCGTAAATCTTATCGGCTTTATACAGCCGAGAAGCAATACCTTAAAACTTTGAATATAAATCCTCATTTTCTAATTTCTCAATTATTATTCAGTGAATATTTGCTAGCAAATGGTAAGCAAGTAGAGGCAATTAAATGTTTACGCAAAGTGATTCAAACGAATTCGAACTCACAACAAGCTTATTGGTTACTCGGTCTAGCTCTAATGCTGGACAATAGAATTGAAGAAGCAATTGAGCAATTTGCCTTTGCATCAAGCTTAGGCGGGCCGTTTTCTCTATCAGCGAAGGTCTATTTAGCAGCTCTTAAAAAGGATAAAACAGAATTAGCAGAGTTAGCAGAACAAATTGCTACTCTTAAGCTGCACGGCAATAAATGGGCTGAGCTTACTTTTCTTGAAGGGATCGTACTTTTAATTAATGGTGAAAGCGCCAATGCAGCGAACAAGTTTGAATCAGCTATAGCTAATAGTTTTACAACAGAGTATAGATTTACTCATCTACCTATATCATCAGAAGTAGAGCTTTTATCTCATTTTGATGAGTTGATTAGTAATATAGAAAAGAAAAACCAAAACAAATTGCCTAAGCGTGTTCCGCCAAGAATTTGATAGACCCAGCAATAAACATTGAGTATCGTTATAGTCATAACACTACTTGACCAGGTGTACGCTTTATTAGAAATTTCGGATATGGCACAGAACTACCGTCGAATTTAACTTATTTATGTCCGAGCGACCTGAATTCTTATAAAGTTTCCCAGTTAAAGCAGGTGAAGGGTAACTGATTGTGCCTATTATGGGTGCAAGGTGCAAGGTGCAAGGTACTAGGCGCGCTTAAAAAATAGTGTGCAGTACTGCTTAGTTATAGCAACCAGCGTAAGCTTGTTTTCAAGAGTTACTGATTGCTCTAACACGCCAACATACTTAATTCTTCAGATTCTATTACCCTAGATTTCTAAATATGCTTTTGCAGTGTTGCTATGTATCTAGATGTTAGGAATGATGCAAATAATAAAGCAATAAAAGGTATGTATGCCCCAGCTGTAGGGTAAGAGTTGGGTAGGGCGAAATAGATAATGACACCTACTAAAATACCTTTGGTTAGTTTCTTAATAACTAACATACGAGTCTTTGTTTTGTTACCGAATGTATAAGCCCTAATTCTCCAGCTATAAACACCAATAACTAGTTGAGCAAGTGCGAAAGGCACTAAAATATAAAGCCAAATCATTAAAAGGTTTGCTCTGTGTAAGATTTGGTATGTAAGCGTTTGTATGTTGTTTGTGACTCTTTTCACTAAAGGCAAAAGCTTTGCTGTTAGCCTAGCTAAAGGGTTTTTATCGTCTGTATCTCGATTTACCTTGTCCAAGAAATACTGCTTAAATCCTGATCTCACAATGATTGTGTTGTAGTGCCTATACGATGCATCTGTAAGGTTAAGCCAATTTTTTTCACCGATGGCCTTGTAGCTCGCTTTAACTTCATTTTCTAGCATTTTGTTAAAGCTGGTGGGGTTTAAAGCAAGAACCTGTGCTGCCAACGCAAATAGAATAAAGATGAATAACTTTGAGTATTCTTTTTTTCTATTTTGCTCTCCAGACTTATCCTTATACAGATCTTCGCTGTCATTCTCATAAATCATGAAGAAAACGCCTTCTTAAATGTAAGGGTTTTACTTTCATCGAAATTAGGAATGCCGAAATAGAACAGGTGTGAACGCTTTACAATCTTGCTCATTAGAAAGTGCTGTATCATCAATAATGATTCTTGATTTAACTCTTTTTCAATCAAGTTTGGTTTAGCGCGTATTGCTGAGTTCTTGTGCGTGATGAGGAACTGGCCGATTGTCTCTAAGAGTGGGTCCCATACAGCAATACACGAGCCTGAACCCCCTGTGTAGACCATAACATCAAGTACGGCTGTAAGTTCACTTGTAACCGTGAAGAGAAAGGCCTTAAAAAACTCTGCTCGGCTCAGATGTGAATTATGTACAAGAGAGTGCTGACCAGCTTTGTTAATGATGTGATTAAATAGATCGACATCTTGTTGTGGATGCTTCAATTCATCCCCAATAAAATCTAACAAATATCGAAGTGTTTCTTCCACAGCAGGTGCTTTCTTGTAGATGACCGAGTATATGTGCTTGTTATCTTCTGAAAGTGAATCATTCACATTGCTTTTTTTGTAGCATCTACTTTGGATTTTATATACTTTTTCTCTGCTCATCGTTGTATTACCGGTACTTTAGCTTTGATTGTTCTGCCGTCAGCAAGTCGTGCTACATATTGTAAAATAGGCAGCGAACCAAGTAGGCTTTCGTTAAATGCTTTGTCGTTTTGTTGTGTAAGCCTCTCAGCGTATGAAGAACCAAAGTCAGTCATGTCATTTGTGTTCCCTGAACTTTGACCTAAAGTGATTTGTTGGCTGGTTATTGGCACTTCACCAAATTGGCTGGAAGCATATTCTTGAGTTGATGTGTCGTTTGCTCTCATAGAGAAGAAGTTGTTGCACAGACCTAATACACGGTTTGCAGTAGCTGGGTCTGTTTTAGCTTCAATATCAGCTTTAGTTTGGGTTGCAATAAACATTTGCATAAATGCAGCACGACCTTGGGCTAATAAATTCAAAAGAGCATCATTCCCAGCAATCGCTGCATGTACTTCATCCACAAACACCGCTACTCGACGGCCTCTCCCTTCTGAGAAGTTGTATCGTGAACCTGCTACAGCAGCAATGTCAGCTAAAACAAGTTTGCTCAAATAACCAGCTGTCTTTGTGTTGCTGAGAGAATCAAGCGCCATGTAAAGTAGTCCTCCATTGTCAACGATGTCTGAAGTGTCTACATAACGACTGTCTTTCTCTCTTATTTTCCCTGATTTCTTTGATACACCTTCAATGTGATTTGATGTGTAATCTGTATTTTCACTTTCAGCTGTATCGTATCTAGTATCCTCATCACGCGCATCTAAGCTTTCAGTTATCGCTTCTTCTGGTGATATAAGCTCATCCATAGGTGTAGATGTAAGGATGCTAAAAATAGGAAGTAAATTAGCTGTCATCTTTTGCATATGCTCGGCGTTGTGCGTAAGCAACTGAATTATGCCATCCACTTCTGGTGATTGATGTTGTTGAGATATAACTTGTTGATAGTAATTTAGCATTTGCTCTAAACGAGTTTTCCCGAAAGAGCTCATTTTGGCGCTAAGTTGAGTCTCCCAATCTTCCCCTAAGCATTTAGCGTAGTGTCTTTCAAGGCACTTTTGAGTTAAGGCGGTTTTGCCTGTTGTCACATAACGAGCAATCGATTTGATTTGTGGTTGTATGCCCGCATAAAGCATCGCGTTAACTGTTGAGTTTATGACGTTCCAGTTGAATCGAATGAAGCTATCTTCTTTACCCGACTCAACCATAATGGATGCGATACGTTCAGCTATCTCAGTCGGTCTATTCCAGTTTTTAATCGGATCTATTGTGCAAGATGTAGATGGTTTAGAAGGGTGAAAGTAGTGGAAGTGCTCGCCCTTACCAAAATGTTCCATTTCCGCTTGTAAAGCTTTGCGCCACGATGAATCGTTTTTTGGGTCTAATACAATGACGGTATAGCCTTTGTGAATCATCGCGAGGCTAAGCAAAATGAACATTGTTGTTTTACCGGTACCAACATTGCCCATAATCATAGAGTGGCCAAAGAACGTTTCAGCATCTACGTATTGCCTTTCGGCATCCCCGACACCATCAATCCATGGCTTACCGCCAAGCTTTAACGTTTCTTTACGCCATTTTTTAACGAATGGTTTAAGAAATAGTGGAAGCTTCACTTCTTGTTTGTCAGAGTATAATCCTTGTATTTGATATGAACGATTTGCATGCTCCACGCCCCATTCAAATCCATTTCCAATGAATATCTTGTTATTTCCCTTCTTTTTGTTGTTTGGATTTAGGATATTCTCTTTAGCCATGTGCTCTTGACGTATTGCTTTTATATCCTCGAATTCAATCTTGTTGAAGAAGATTTTGCACTGGCGTTTGACTAGTGGAATTGCCTTTAGAGTGTAGTGTCCACATTGAGCGGTGAGTATTGTAGTGATTCCAAAACCCACCATACCGATATGGCCTTCACTCTCAATAACGCTTGAGGTAAAGGTTACAACACCAGCGGCTAAAGAGGCGTAAGCCTTATTTAACTCATATACAGGGCGGTATAAATTTTCGTGGAATAATGGGTTACTACGTTCCTGCGTCATGTTTCACCTTAATATGTATGTCATTCTTATCTTGTACGATTGAACACGACAAGATATTTGTTTCGCTGGCTTTGCTGTTTGTTACGGCATTAACAAGAGTTTTCTTATCTCTTATAGGTGCAATTAAAAAGCCGTCTCTTAACTCAACTTTTTCGTGAATAATGTTTCCAAATAATAATTCAGCAGTCTTAGGGGTTAAGCCAATAGCAAGCAGAGATTCAATATCTAACTTTGCTTTCTGAGGTGTATTATCAGCCGCGGTTACATCTGAACTATCCTGATTTTCATTTGATTTCGGCTTTTTTTCAGCTTTTTGGTTTTGACTTGGTTCAAGCGACTTCGCTTTAACGTATTTACGCTTATTGATGATGAAGTAACGAATTAATGCTGGTGGCTTTCTTTCGATAAGCCCCGCTTTTTCAAGTTCGTTTTCTAGATTGTCGTCAAGGTTGTCTTTCCATTTATCATCAACAAGGTAGTAGTTTTGACCATCGATTAAAATCGGCTCTAAGGTCTTTATGAACTCAATGGCTTTGGTCGTTGAAGTCACCTTAATACCACTCTTTGGTTTTGGGGCTGCTTTTTTAAGTGTTGTTTCGTTATTTTGCTTTTCCGGTACCTTTGCGCTTTGTTGGTTGGTTGGAGCAAATAGCTCACCATTAGTGTTCTTTGGTTTTTCCTTTTTAGGTTTATCTTTGTTCGGGCTATCCTTTTGAGCTGCTTTTGCCTTTTCAGATGGATTCTTAGGCTTAATGGGCTCTTCCGCAGTAGCTTCTCCTTTGGCTTTACTGGTATTAGGCTTGCCGTTTTTTTGCGGACTTTTTGTTGCCGAATGCTCAACTTTCATTTTTATAGAATCACTATTAGCTTTTAAGTGAGCCGCAGCCTCATGAGCAATAACATTTTCTTCGCTTATGTATCGGTAACCCTCACTTGAGTAGATGACTGCGTTTAGCCCCATGTCGAGTTTTAATAGGCCGTAACGGTTTGGTGGAATAACTTCACCTTTAAGCAAAAATAAAGGCCACTCCAGACGAATAACGCCAATACCGCCCTTAAGATTTTTACTGATGAGCAAATCAATACCCTCAGACAGGTTAGTAACAGTTTCAAAAAAGAGCGCGTAATCAGTTTTTTCTTGCTTACGAAGAATGCCCCTATCCATCATTTTTTCACGCAAAAGACTTGGGTTGTTAGGAACGGTTGGATCTGATTGATGCATTTCCTTTGCTAACTCATTGAAGCATTCAGGCCACCGAAGGTATATCTCGTTATCAATAGCAATAGCTTTACCTTCTGTTAGCCATACTTTGGCCTTATCTTGCATTAGCTTGAGGATTTTCTCGTGTAATGCTGACTTCCTTGCGCCAAGGTCATTGTCCCAAGTTGTTTGAATGTCTTTCGCAGTTGAAACATAGTCAGCTGAGCGAACAGCTCTCTGTAAATAGCCATCTATACCTTGATAGTTTGCAAGCGTGGTGCTTATATCTTCAAGCAAATTGCCAGGGCATGTGCCTATGTACCTCTTTGCATCAGGAGTGAGGATTTGTTGAAATATGGGTTGTGGAGAAACTTCATGCCCCTTATGGATTCTGTCTTTTCTCCATCTAATGCCAACTTTTGTTATTTTGTATTTTTCTTTCCAACTAACAAGGTCTTCTATAATTGGAATCCAGATATTATTTGGATTGCTTTTATCGTAAATATCCATATCAGTTTGCATCTTCCCTGCATCGTGCACTAAGCCGCAAAGCCATGCGGCGTACTGATATCTTTTTGTTCTTTGTCTCTCGATGTCTAGGGGGAATTCTTGAGGGAGGAATTGAGACTTTGCTTGCCTTAATGCCAAATCAGCTACTTGTAAACTATGTTCAATTAAGCCGAACTCTTTAGCATGGTGATAACCCTCAGAAGCAGGAAGGTTGCCACAATATCTAGCGTAGTTTTTAATCGTATCTATAAATAGACCCTGAAAGGTTAGGTTCTCTTTTTCCCAATCATGGCAATTTCCAAAACAGTAGCGAGTTTGAGCAATTAAATATTTATTATCATCAATGATCTGATTAACTAACTCTGGGCTATTCGAACTATCAAGATCTACATTGCACTTCTTTGCGTCATCTCTCATCAAGCGAGCGGCATTTTCACTTTGAACGATTAGATACTTTTTCTGAACTTTAAAAAAAAGCTTAATTAAAATAGTAAAAGGAATAAGTAAAAGCTTCATATTTCTCTCTGGAAAAATTAGGCGGTTTCCCGCCTAGTCATTTTAAGCTGCGTTAACTTTTGAGTTGCTTGGCTGTTCGGTTTCGTTCTTAGAGTCTGCAGAAGGGCTATCCAATGAAGTGGATTTTGAGTCAGTCTTTTTTTCTGTGTTTTTAATTGAAGCTTTGGCTTTAATTTCTTCATTTTGTTTTAAAATAAGGCTGTCATCTACATATAACTCTAAGCCACCTCGAATTAACGAAATTAGTTGGGTGGATTTAAATCGACCCCCACTTCTGTCTTTACCAGGTGATGTAGCGTTGCTAATTTTTGCTACTAATTTTCGTAATAGACCAATCGCTCTATTGCTGTTTTCATGACGACCTAAATCTGTAACAAAACCGGTTAACCAAAGATTTTCTAATTCTGCGATTTCATTATCTAAAGTTTGAATTAAATTTAGTAACTTCCAAGTGACTGGATAGCAAACTGGCACGCTTGATTCGTAAGAGCTTGGTGTCATAACTTCTGGTGATTCTTCTAAACCGGCATTTTCCATAAATGCTTCTTTTTGTTTTTGTATACTTTCGATTTCTTGGTTAAACCAATCAGCAAGCTCTGACTCCCAAGCGCTTACTTTCGAATAGAGCTCATTTTCTGTAGTGGTTAACATTAATAATGAACCAATGCGTTCATAAATATTTAATGTTCGGTCACCTTCGTTTTTCCAAAAGTTATGGATGGTGTGTGATTTGAACTGGATGTTAGTAACAAATGTTTTATGGATTAGTTGGTCATTATTGATCATGATTTTCTTCCTCAGCTGGAGCGGTAAATAGTGTTTTAGAAAGTTTGCAGATCTGCTTTTTCAAACTAACTCTGGATGAATGCAAAACTTCAAGTGACTCCCTTAATGGAGCAAGTTGAATTTCAGTTTCCCAATTAATTTTTCCGTGGCCATCCTCGCAATTTTTACTCAGTTGTTTTTCGGTATATCCTTTTTTTGTTGGTGGAATTTCTTTCCCCCAATGCCTATTAATTTTCTTGATAGGTGAGTACTCATGAGAAACCCAAGTGATGTAAAATTTTTCAGAGTTTTTTCGCTGCCTAACTTTTACTTGTAATGTCGATTTTTTAAAATCGCCCGACTCACCATGAATTTGATCTAAAAGAACTCTCCTTTTTTTGTGTTGATCACAAATATCTTGCGCACTTTCTACAATTGGTTTTTCAGCATCCTCGATAGCCTCTAAAACTAATTTCAGCACTTCTATTTCTATAGACAGCATCTTTAACCCCGAACTTTAATTGAGAGTTAATTATGCTTTGCAAAAAGATAGCTAAAGCCGAATTTTCAAACGTATATTCAAAAAAATTAGCCAAAGCACCTTTTTAAGTGTGACGAACAGGAAGTTGAAGTGAATTAAACCTCAAGGGTGTAACTGGGAAATAAATCTAGAGCAATAAAAAGGCTTGCTCTATTTAGACGCAAATAAAAGTTTTCTGCGTTGCGAAACTGTCAAGGAGCACTGTGAAGTGAAATTGTTTTTTGCATCATATGTACGCAAAAACTTGTCATTGAATGACATTTGTTAAATTAACTATTTTCTGCATCATAACTACGCAGAAAACCCGTATTTAAGAATTGGGGAGCTATTGCGGCAGGTTTAACATGTAGTCAAACCGACTGTAAATGTTGAATGGTTGCATCATAATTTATGCAACGGAATACCTGTGGACTTTAAGTCACCTTGTTTTAAACGGTTCTAAAGAAGATAGTTAAGGAAAGAAATGTCATTTACGATTACTGCAATAAATTGAAATTTTGCATCATATATGTAGCAAACGTACTTATATTACTTGAAATCTAAAAGTTGAGAGCTTTGATGCTGACTACATCAATTGTTCTGGTCAACTCCAGCCGGACACTTTTCTTAAAGAATTTTCATACTCTACTAGTGACTGATCGTTATTAGATGAGTGCAGCCTTTCTAGATTGTAATACTTCATATATCCTGCAACATCATTTCTCATGTGTTCACGAGTTGGCTGAGCCACTTTTAGCAACCAATCATGCTTCAAGCTACAAAAGAATCTTTCAACAACAGCGTTATCCCAACAAGCTCCCACATCACCCATGCTTGCTCGCATACCAAACTGCTTTAACAGGTTTCGGTATTGCTTACTCGTATATTGAGACCCTCTGTCAGAATGAAACACCAAGCCCTTGGCTGGTTTTCTTAAGTTATAAGCTTTAATCATGGCTTTCATCACTAAATCTGTCGTCATACGTTTATCAATATGCCAGCCCACAATTCGCCGAGAATATAAATCCATGACAACAGTAAGGTACATCCAACCTTCGCCTGTTTTCAGGTAGGTTACGTCGCCAGCCCAAATTTGATTCGGTGCTATCGGATTAAAATTCTGGTTAAGCAAATTATCTGCAACTGCGTCTGAGTGCTTATGCTTAGTTGTTACCTTATAAGCTACTCGTTGTTTAACCACTAAATTGAGCTTCACCATTAACTTTCTGGTTTTATAACGCGTTATTTTAAAGCCTGCTTGCATAATTTTTTACATAACTCACGATAGCCTAAGCTTTCTCTGCTGCATTTAAACAGTGCTTTGGCTCTACGATAAAGATGTAGTTCTTCTGTCGTTATAAGCTTTGCTGGACGTGCCAGCCACGCGTAATAGCTTGAGCGATTTACCTTCATAACAGAGCATAATTTAATAACGCGATAAGCTTGGCTATTTTCCTTGATGAACTGATACTTTACTTCATTTCTCTCGCAAAGAAGGCACTGGCCTTTTTAAAGATCTCTTTCTCCATTTTGAGATCTTTGTTTTCTTTTCTTAGGCGCTTTAGCTCGGCTCGCTCATCTTCATTGAGTGAGTTCCCATCTTGTTGCTCTTCGAGTTTAGCTTTCCAGTTATAAATAAGTTTGGTTGTGATCCCTAAAGACGCTGCGACCTCTGAAACTGAATAGCCTTGCTCTGTTACTAAAGCATCTGCTTCTTGTTTAAATTCGGTTGTATAAGTTTTGTTTTTTCGTTTTGTCATTTAACACCTCAATATTAGAACATTGTCCATTATTAAAGTGTCCGGTTCAATTAAACCTGTTCAGAGTTCGAGCCAGAGCTTAATAATGAGCGTACTCAAAATTCTATAAAAAAGACCATATCGCAAATCAAACAAGCGTATTCATAGGATAAAGAAAGCTATTTTTGCATTTAAAAATAGCGGCCTAATCATAACTCACGAAATACGCCACGAGCCGTTATTTGCCGGCTCACTACTCAATGTTTGGGTAGTCAGAGTTCACTCTGATAATACTAGTGAGGGAATTGTACGCAAATATACTTTTCTATTGTGGTAATGCAAAAGCGTATTGCCAACGATAATGTAAGGCGAGGCTTAAGGGCAATGAAGGAGTAGCGTGCTACTCCTTTTTTAATTAAAAGCGTAATGAACCAAAAAACACTAAAACTTGCAAAATTTTCCTTTCTACATAAAACAAATCTCATAAACACTATTTTAATAGAATTGTTTACCAAACTTCTTTCCTGTAAAAACAAGTAGTACATCAAATGTCATTTTTAATTGTTATATGATGATTATGAGTTGATGGTCGATCACAAAATATTATTTTTCATTTATAGAGAACCTTTTCACAAACTTTATTAGTCAAGATAAAGACTTAGACTCGTATAGAAATACAACATAAATCAATCTGACGTGGAAAATTTTAGTGATGAATAAGGGGCTAACTTATTACTTTTTATAGGTAAATTTTATTATTTACTGTAATATAGTTAACAAAGTAACAATATGAGCAAATGGACTGTGAATATACTTCTTTCTTGGCTGGGCACCAAAGACATTGATAACATGCTCGATGGTGAAAAAAATGCTTCAATTTCAACTCTCGCTACTAACTCTCAAACTCCTTTTGATAAAATTGTAATACTCTCAAATCATCAGCAAAAATATTGGAAAAAGTTTGAAAATTTTGTAAAAAAGCGAATGGCTACAATTGGAAAACCATATCATGATATTCAGGTACATAAAGCCAATATAGCCAGCCCAATTGATTATGAGTCTATTAACCAAGTAACAGAGCTTTGGATCAATAAATTAAGTAAAGAAGCTGACTCGTTATCAATAAACCTGACCTCAGGCACGCCAGCAATGACCACTTTATCGGTTCTTATCGGTAAAGGTAAAGCGAACGTTCAATTCCTTCAAGCAACCCCAAAGAATGAGTTGCTACACGTTGATATCCCAATTGATTTTGGCCAAGAGTATGTAAAGTCAGCATCTAAAAACATAGCGAATACGGCAACCTCTGAGCCTAAAATTGAGCAAGCTTTTTCAGCACTCACTGCAAAATCAGTGCAAATGCAAAAAGTAGTCAACAAAGCTAAAAAGATTGCAGCTTCAGAAGTACCCGCACTTATCTTTGGCGAAACCGGAACCGGTAAAGAGCTAATGGCAACAGCCATTCACAAAGGAAGCTTACGAGCAAGCAAGCCATTAAAAGTAATTAACTGCGGAGCATTTGCAGAAAACCTTGTTGATTCAACCTTGTTTGGTCATAAAAAAGGGGCCTTCACTGGAGCAGAAAAAGATCACCCAGGGCTCTTTGAACAGGCCGACGGAGGTACTTTATTTTTAGATGAGGTGGGTGAATTAACTCCCGAAATTCAGGTAAAGCTTTTAAGGGCATTACAACAAGGTGAGGTCAACCGTTTAGGTGACACCCAAACCATTAATGTCGATGTTCGAGTCATTGCGGCCACACATAAAGATTTATCAAAGTTAGTAGAAGAAGGTAAGTTTCGCGAAGACTTATTTTACCGCTTAGCAGTAGGCATTGTACAAATGCCAGCGCTACGAGAGCGGATTGAAGACATCACTGTTATTGTTAATCAACTAGTAGAGCAAATAAATAAAGCAGGTAGCAAACATCCCGACTACATAAGTAAAAATATTTCCGAAAAGGGAATAAAGTTTATTTTATCTCAACCGTGGCAAGGTAATATTAGAGAGCTGTGGAGCACATTAAACCGTGCATTTTTATGGTCTGACTCACAAACAATAACTGAAAATGACTTAGCAAATGCCGTGATTAAGCGTGCTAAAAATGAAAGCTTTACAGATGTTATACTGTCATACGATGATAAAATAGATATAACGCAATTAGTTGATAACTATAAAAAAGCTTATGTTTTAGCTGCTTTAAAAGCAAGTGGGAATGTTAAAAGCCACGCGGCCCAAATGCTTAACTTAAAAGATCACCAAACGCTTAGCAATTGGATGAAGCGCCTAAACATCAAACACGAAAAATAAAAAGGACAATAGTGTTGGTATTAAAGTTGCCAATACCTATTGAGTAAAAGGAGAAGTAGCCAGTGAAAAAATCAAACTTTGAATTCTTAAAAGGTGTGAACGATATTCTTTATAGCATAGCGTTTGCTGCGGAAAAGAACTTTCCTGACGATCCAAATACCACGTTAGTAAAACTTCGTATGTTTGGAGAAGCCTCAGCCAAGCATATTGCTAAACTTCTTGATTTAGAACTCCCCCCAACGCAAGTTGACCTTATCAGAGAGCTTGCGAAAATATCGTGGGTTGACGACTCCATAATCAACATATTCCACATGCTTCGTAAAGTAGGTAACCAAGCGGTTCACGACTACCATAATGATTTAGACGATGCTGAAATGGCACTGCGTTTAGCATTTCGTTTAAGTGTTTGGTACTACCGACTAATTAATAAAGACGTTGATTTTGCAGCGCCTATTTTTGTACTACCAGACGGCCAGCAAGAAAACGAATACCAACACCAAGTAACAGAGCTAAAAGCAGCGCTACAACAAGCATTAAATAGTAACGCGCAAACCGATAGCGAACTTGCTCAAAACAAAAATCAACTTACCGCGCTGAGTGGTTATATTGCTATTTTAGAAAGTAAACAGCAAGAAACCGAGCAACAAACGCAAGACCGAGTAAACGCACTTGAAGCACAGCTACAAGCCAAAGAAGCTGAGCTTGCACAAAAAACACAAGCAGAGCGCAAAGCATACAAACAAGAAATCACGCAACGTGCAGCAGCGCGCCGCTTAGACCTATCAGAAAAAGAAACGCGCTTTCTTATTGATCAGCAACTGCGTGATGCAGGCTGGGCTGCCGACACACCAGTGCTAAATTATGCAAACGGTACGCGCCCCCAAATAGGTAAAAACCTAGCTATAGCAGAGTGGCCAACCGATACCGACGAAACAGGTAAAACAGGCTTTGCCGACTATGTATTGTTTGTGGATTTACAACCAGTAGGGGTTGTTGAGGCTAAAAAAATGAATACCGACGTATGCGGCAAATTAGCCGAGGCGCAGCGGTACAGTATTTACTTTAACCTTGAGCATTTAAACGACGAAATTCAAGCGCGAGCTGAAAACGATGCTGAGCATCAAAAAGTAGCAGAGCAACTACAAACTCAAAGCACCTACCAAATTACGTGGAAAGAATCCAAAGAGCCAAACGCACGAAGCTATAAAATACCGTTTGTATTTTCAACAAACGGGCGAGAGTACCGCCGCCAGTTATTAAGTAAAAGCGGTATTTGGTATCGCGATGTTCGTAAAGTGAGCAACCAAGCTAAAGCATTACCTGCATGGCATACACCAGGCGAACTAAAAGCTAAGCTCGATAGCAACATAGATGCCGCACAGCAATGGCTCGAAACTAACGAACCAACAGGCTTAGGCCTTCGTTATTTTCAAAAAGAAGCCATAACAGCCACAGAGAAAGCCATTAAAAAAGGTCAGCAAAATATACTACTTGCTATGGCAACCGGTACAGGTAAAACCCGTACCGCTATTGCACTAATGTACAGGTTAATTCAGTCACGCCGATTTAATCGTATTTTGTTTTTAGTCGATAGGCGCTCATTGGGTGAGCAAGCATTAAACTCATTTGATGACACGCGCATAAACGATGTGCCTTTTAACACCATATTTAATATAAAAGGCCTGACCGATAAGTTCCCGTCAGACGCAACTAAAATACATGTATCAACAATTCAATCGCTAGTTAAGCGCACGCTACAAAGCGATGAGTTTATGCCAGTCGAGCGCTACGACTGTATAATAGTAGACGAAGCACACCGTGGTTATATCCTTGATAAAGAACAAACCGATGGCGAAATGGAGTTTAGAAACCAGCTCGACTACGTATCAACGTACCGCAGAATACTTGACCATTTTGATGCAGTAAAAATAGGGCTTACTGCAACTCCCGCATTACACACAACCGACATTTTTGGTTTACCTGTGTATCGTTACAGCTACCGCAAAGCGGTGATAGACGGCTACTTAATAGACCAAGCACCGCCTATAAAAATTATTACCAAACTTAACCAAAATGGTATTTATATAGATAAAGGCTCAGAGGTAACACGCTTAACATCTCAAGGGGAGCTAATTCAAGACACCCTTGAAGACGAGCGCGACTTTGAAGTAGCCAGCTTTAACCGCGATATTATTGCATCAAACTTTAATAAAATAGTTGCCGAGTCATTAGCAGCAAAGCTCGACCCAACAGGTAAGCAAAAAACACTCATATTTTGTGTAAACAACACCCATGCCGATAATATGGTGATTGAGCTGCGCGAGGCTTTTAAAAAGCATTATCCGAATCTTGAGCACGACGCCATTATTAAAATAACCGGCGAAAGCGACAAAGATCCTAAAAAAATACAAAGTATGATCACCCGCTACAACAAAGAGCGTCTACCTAATATTGTGGTAACAGTAGATCTACTCACTACAGGGATAGACGTACCTAGCATTTGTAACCTCGTGTTTTTACGCAAAGTAAAAAGCCGTATTTTGTACGAGCAAATGAAAGGGCGCGCCACGCGTTTGTGCCCAGAGGTTGGCAAAGTTAACTTTACCATTTACGATGCCGTCGATTTATACGACTCACTCGAATCGGTAGATACAATGCGCCCAGTCGTTGTGCGCCCAAACGTTGAGTTAAACACCTTAGTAAACGAAATAACCGACGCACAAACTTATAAAACACTCGAAGCAGATGGTCGCTCGTTTGCACATCACAGCCACGAGCAACTCGTGGCTAAAGTACAGCGCATTGTAGGTCATGGCGTATTTAATCAAGATAAATCAGCCCAAATTGACCAATCAATAAAACGCCTAGATACCGTATTAGCCGGTGCTGCTGGTTGCGATTTTGCAAGCCTTGCACAAACCCTAAAAACCAAAGGGCCAGAGCAAAGCGCTGAAATTTTTACTCAACTTCCAAAGTTGGTCGAAAATCTAGAGTACCTTAAAAAGCAAATAAACGAGCTACGCCACGAGCCTATCTTTACTGACATAGAAGACGAGCTAATAGAATTTAAAGAAGGCTATGGCGATTACGACAACGCTGAAGACTTTTTAGAAGCGTTCGATAAACTCGTAGAGCAAAGCGAAAACAGCCAAGCCGCGCTGCAAACCGTTATAACCAAACCTAAAGACTTAACCCGTAAAGCATTAATAGAGCTGCAAGAGTGGTTTGATGCCCAATCGTTTGACGAGTCAACTCTTAGGGTTGCATGGAAAAAAACCACAAACCAAGATATTGCCGCACGGTTAATAGGGCATATTCGTCGCGCAGCACTCGGCGATGCATTACTCCCTTTTGATGAACGTGTAAATAATGCACTGAGCAAAATAAAGCAGCAAAAACCGTGGAGCAACGAGCAATTACAATGGTTAGAGCGCTTGGCCAATAGTTTAAAAGAGCAAGTAGCCATTGACGACGACACCTTTAAAACCGGCAATTACCGCCGCCGAGGTGGTAAGCGCAAGCTCGATGCTATTTTTAATAACGAGCTTAACCAAGTGCTAGAACAATTTAATAACTATATGTGGGAGCAACCTGCTTAATTAATGCAGGTTCACCTTAACCCTTATATTACAATACCAAATACTGTAAGCGTTGGCGTTAATGCCAACCTAAAAATGAAGAGACACTATGAACAACAATGATTTAGTAGCCAAACTTTGGAAAATGTGTGACACCCTACGCGATGGCGGCGTGTCGTATCAAAACTACGTAAACGAGCTGGCCACATTGCTGTTTTTAAAAATGACCGAGCAAACAGGCACCGAAACCGAACTACTGCCACAAGGTATGCGTTGGAACGACCTAAAAGGTAAAATAGGGCTCGACCAATTACAGTTTTATCGCAACATGCTCGTACAGTTAGGTAACGACGACCACGCCATTGTGCGTGCCATATTTCAAAACGTAAATACCACTATTACCAATGCAGGGCAGCTGACAGAGCTTGTAACCACAATGGATAGCCTAGATTGGTACGAAAGCGGCGATGGTGAAAACATTGTTAAAACCCGTGACGACTTTGGCGATATGTACGAAGGCTTATTACAAAAAAACGCTAACGAAACTAAATCGGGCGCAGGCCAGTACTTTACGCCAAGGCCACTAATAGAAACAATGGTGCGTTTACTAAAGCCGCAGCCGCGCGAAATTATTCAAGATCCCGCAGCAGGCACCGCAGGCTTTTTAATCGAGGCCGACAAATACATTAAAAGCCAAACTAACGATTTAGACGACCTAGACGACGATACGCAAGAATTCCAAATGAAGCGTGCCTTTGTTGGGCTTGAGCTAGTACCCGAAACTCGCCGCCTTGCATTAATGAACTGTTTATTACACGACATTGAAGGCAATGACGAACTAGGCGGTGCTATACGCCTTGGTAACAGCTTAGGTAACGATGGCGAAAACCTGCCAAAAGCCAACGTAATACTAACAAACCCGCCGTTTGGCTCTGCAAGCAGCACTAATATTACCCGTACCTTTGTATACCCAACATCAAACAAGCAACTGTGTTTTATGCAGCACATATACAATAGCCTTGAACCAGGTGGTCGTGCTGCAGTGGTAATACCCGATAACGTATTATTTGAAGGCGGCAGAGGCACTGAAATACGCACCGACTTAATGCACAAATGTAACCTACATACTATTTTACGCTTGCCTACTGGCATATTTTACGCCGCAGGTGTTAAAACTAACGTGTTGTTTTTTCAAAAAGGCACGGTTGATAACCCACATCAAGATAAAGACTGCACAACCAACACCTGGGTTTACGATTTACGTACCAACATGCAAACCTTTGGTAAGCGCAGCCCATTTACTCATAAATACCTTGAAAACTTTGAGGCGGTTTACGGCAGCGATGCTAACGGCCAAGCAGAGCGAGAAGAAGGCGTTTACAATATTTTAGGTTGCACCACACCTATCAATGATGAAGATATTAAAAACACTGATGGCCCAGAGCTAATAGAAAACGCTCGCTGGCGCAAATTCTCACGTGAGTTTATTAAAGCTAAAAACGACAGCTTAGATATAACATGGCTTAAAGATAACTCAGTAACCGATGCAGCAAATTTGCCTGAACCCGATGTATTAGCGACACAAGCGATGACAGAGCTGACTGAAGCGCTGCGAGAAATGAACCAATTAATGATAGATCTTGGCGCAAGTGACCAAGCAGAAGGGCAAGTCGCGTTATTAGCGGAAGAGTTTGGGCTTGAGAAGAAAGTTATTGAGGGTGCTGAATAATGGCTCAACAGGAAATAGTTGAATTACCTAAAGGCTGGAATCAGTCACAATTAAAAGAGCTTTTTGATTTTGTTATCGGTGGCGATTGGGGGAAATTGCCAGAATATGATGACTTTGAGTTCTTAGAAGCACTTTGTATTAGGGGCTCAGAATTTAGAAATTGGTCAAAAGATAAAGGTAAAACTGCATCTTTAAGAAAAATCAAAAAAGCTAGCTTAACTAAGCGCAAGTTGGAAGAAGGTGATTTGTTAATAGAGATATCAGGTGGTGGTCCAGAACAACCAGTTGGTAGAACTGTGCTTATTGATAATGAAGTATTGTCATTTAATAAAGATTTACCTAAAGTTTGTACGAACTTTCTTAGGTTAGCTCGTCCAAATAATAAAATAAATTCAAAATATTTAAATTATTATTTAGTTAATTTTTATAATTCGGGGGAAATTAGTAAATACCAATCAGGGAGTAATAACCTACGTAATTTAAAGTTTAAAGAATATGAAACTATAAATATTCCAGTAGCTCCACTCCTTGAACAAAAACGCATTGTTAAAAAGCTTGATAGCTTATTGGCGCAGGTCGATACCATACAACAACGCCTAAACAATTTACCGGATATCATCAAACGTTTCCGCCAATCCGTCCTCGCCGCCGCTGTCTCCGGTAAACTCACCGAACAATGGCGTGGAAGTAAAGCGACGAACTTTATGCAATCACCTATAACTATTGGGCAAAGTAAAGCTCTTGCTCCGAAAGGATGGGAATGGCAAAAGTTACTAGACTTAGCAATACTTGAATCTGGTCATACCCCCAGGAAAACTGTTGAAAAGTATTGGGATAATGGCGATGTGTATTGGATTTGTTTACAAGATATTCGAGCAGCCCACGGTACTATAATCAAAGATACTAAGTATAAACCTACTATGCTAGGTATTGAAAACTCAAGTGCCAGATTGCTTCCTGCTGGTACAGTTTGTTTTTCACGAGATATATCTGTTGGCTTCACTACGATTATGGGGCATGAAATGTCAACAACTCAGCACTTTGCAAATTGGATCTGTGGAGATGGGTTAATCAATAAATATCTGATGTTTAGTTTAATGGCAGCTAAAACTCACATTACGAATTCAGGGCAGGGTACTACAGTCAAAACTGTTTATATGCCAGCATTAAAAGAGTTTAGGTTATTGACGCCTCCTTTATCAGAACAAACCGAAATCGTTCGTCTCGTTGAACAATATTTCGCCTTAGCTGATACCTTAGAAAAGAACCTCGCGAATGCCAAACAGCGGGTTGATAACTTAACACAATCGATATTAGCCAAAGCCTTTCGCGGTGAACTTGTACCACAAGACCCAAACGACGAACCCGCCGACAAGTTATTAGCGCGCATAAAAGCCGCCCGACTTGAAGCCGAAAAACTAGAAAAAGCCGCTAAAAAAGCAGCAAAAGCCAGCAAGAAGTAACACGCTATTGTGTAGGTCGGCATTTATGCCGACGTGGTTGCGAATAAACAACCATTTTTGGGCTCAAAGCCCGACCTCTAATTACAATGCTTATAAAATACCTGCTCAAGAGAGTTAAGAGTGCGTAACGTTATAAATTAAAGTTTTAAAATACATTATTTTGTATTAAATGGATTAATATGCTTTAGTGAGGTTAATGCTAAATGCGTAGATATAAAAATAAAATAGGGAGTTTTTGTGATTTTTAAAGATATAAAACCGGATTTAATATACGTAGAGCTGCAAAGTGTGATTAAGGATTTGATTAACACTATTGATGCATCTCAAGTTGAAACTACAGATAAGGAAATAGCCACATTTAGCCGTAATTTACTTAATGAGTTGGATGCTAATATAGCAGGCGAGTTAGATAAGCTAAAAGCTAACTCCGAGTGGGATACGTTTACAGTTGCATTTTATGGAGAAACAAACGCTGGTAAATCGACTATTATTGAAACGCTACGCATTTTATTAGCAGAACCTCAAAAAGTTTCTTCACAAAATAAGTTTAAAGAACTTGTTACCTCATTAAATATTGATAGCGCGTCATTTGAAAAAATTAACCAAGAAATAGCTGAGCTCAAAGATAATAAAGTTGTACTTGAGCAAAGCTTGAACAGCGTTAAAGACAAAAATGATGAGCAACTTACCAGCCTTAAAAACGAACTAGCTACACTCAATAAAACAATAGAGTCTAAGCTTGCTGCGTTTAATATTTTCCAAAAAATTTGGCACTTTTTCAGTAAGCTACCTGAAGAAGCACAACTAGTATCTAAACAAGAGCAGTTTGATAGTACAAAATTAATACTTGATGAGAACGTAGCCCAAGCTGAAAACGAAGTTACTGAAAATGATGAACGCTACAATGCTGCTTGTTTAAAATTAGAGCACATGCAAGGCGAGCTAGAAAAATTAGTGCCTTATGCTGATGGTGCCATTATTGGTGATGGTCGCTCAGATTATACTTTAGATAGCCAATCTTACTTAATGCAAGGTGATGAAAGCAAGTTTACAGTTTTAGATGTCCCTGGTATTGAAGGTAAAGAAGAAAAAGTAGGGGAAAGTATTTGGAGTGCAGTACACAAAGCGCATGCTGTGTTTTATGTAACGTCTAAAGCGGCTGCACCTCAAACCGGGGATGATAAAAACAAAGGCACCTTAGAGAAAATAAAAGAGCACTTAGGCGACCAAACCGAAGTTTATAGTATCTACAATAAGCGTATTACTAACCCTTTGCAGCTGCAAAAAAGTCAACTTGTTAGCGAAAGCGAGTTAGCTAGTTTAGCTGAGCTTGACACTAAAATGGTGGAGCAATTGGGAGAAAACTACCAAGGTACTAAAAGCGTATGTGGTTTAGTGGGTTACCTTGCTGCAGCAAACTGTTTAGTTGCTGGATCAGCAGATCATAAACGTAAAGAAAAGTTTATGAAGGATAATACCGAACAGCATTTATTGGATTGCTGCGGATTTACTGACTTAAAACAGTTTTTAGTTAGCGATTTAATAAAAGACTATAAAGCTAAAATTATTAAAGCCAACTTTAACAAAGCAAACCAAGTTTTAAAGAGTGCAAATAGCAGTATAACGGCTTTACGTGATGAAAAATTTGAACCATTACACACCAAATTAAAGGAAGAAATAGGTTCTGCTTCAGAGCAATTAGATATTGCTTTAAGTAGCTTAAAAAGTAGGTTACTCACTTCAGTTGGTACCAGTATCAACACCTTTAAATCATCAGTGCGCAAATCGGTTTATTCTGAAATTGAAGATGATATAAGCAACGATGACTTTAAATATGAACTTAAAAGAGAGATTAGTCGAGCACAAAGTCAGTTTGATGAAAACTTGCCAGAGGCAATTAATATTCAACTTAATGAGTTTGGTGAAGAGGTTAATGGCATTGTAGTGCGTTTTCAAAAGCATGCAGGTGAATTATTAGATGCTTATTCATCTTTTGAAACCAATACAATTGCAAGTAATTTTAGTATATCTGTAGATATTGATAAAGGGTTTAACGTAGCTGGGATAATTGGGTCAGTTGTTGGTGCGGTTGCACTAGCCTTCTCTGGGGTTGGTATAGCTGCGCTTGCTATAGGTGCTGTTGGAGTCGTAATTTCATTTGCGAAATCAATAGGCAGCTTTTTTAGTTCAAGCTATAAAATGTCTCAGCAGAAAAAAACAACGGATGACAATATATATAAAATTGCGCGCGAGCTTGAAAGCACGGCAAAAACAAATATAGACGAAGCGTTTAAAGAGCTTGAAGAAAATGTTGATACCATAAAGAGCTCTTTAAAAACTCCAATTGAACACACTGCATTAATTAATAAGATACTTTCAATTTCAATTGAAAAGCTTCATAAAACATCAAGACAGTTAGACAAGGAATTATAATGGAAGCAACATTAAAAACGTTTAATACTCAAAAAGACAGCACGCTTAATATATTAAACCAGTTGCATGCTTTTTTACTGCAGGGTGAAGGGTTGGGTATAAATATTGATTCATCGTTAGTTAATAAATTAGATACGGCTATTAAGTCACTCTCTGATGATAATTTGAAAATAGCTTTAATAGGTGGTTTTTCAGAAGGTAAAACATCAATTGCTGCAGCATGGATGGAGCGATTAGATCAGTCAACAATGAATATTAGCCAGCAAGAGTCGTCTGATGCTGTGTCGGTTTATAATGTTAGTAATGGTCTTCAGCTAATTGATACTCCTGGGCTTTTTGGTTTTAAAGAAAAAATAAATGCAGACAGTTCTGCAATAGAAAAATACAAAGACATTACCAAGAAATACGTGAGTGAAGCGCATTTAGTTTTATATGTGATGAATTCGACTAACCCTATTAAAGACAGCCATCAAGAAGACTTACAGTGGTTATTTAGAACGCTAAATATACTTCCAAGAACAGTATTTGTACTTAGCCGCTTTGATGAAGTGGCCGATGTTGAAGATATAAATGAATACAATGAAAACTTAAATGTAAAAAAAGAAAATGTGGTTAACCGTTTAAAAGATTTAATAAACCTTGAGCAAGATGAAGCCGAGAGTATATCTGTTGTTGCTGTTGCTGCTAATCCTTTTGATATGGGAACTGAGTATTGGCTCGATAATCTTGAAAAGTTTAAACAGCTATCTCACATTGAGTCGCTGCAAGTAGCTACAAATGAAAAAGTAGCTAGTAATGGTGGTGTTGAAAGTATTGTTGTTGAAGCTAAAAATAGCATTGTGAGAGATGTGCTAAACGAAGAGTTACCACTTGCTATTGAGAACGACAAAAAGCTAGGCCAAGAGGTTGATAAAATGCTTGATGTTGTAGATACAATGAAAGCAAAGCTAACTAAAACTCAAGGTTTAATTTCGGATTCTCGTGTAGGGTTGCGTGACTTTGTAACCAGTTATTTTTCAGACTTGATTTTGCAAGTTCAAGGAACTGACTTAGAGACATTTAATCAGTTCTTTCAACGAGAAGTAGGTGATGGTGGAGTTGTTATTTCCTCAAGATTACAAAGTGAGTTTGACCGCTATTTACGCTCTGCCAATTTGGAAGTAAAAAGTATGGCGTCAAGCTTTACACAAGAGGTAAACCATTTTAATGATGCGGTGCTTGGGTATGGTAAGCAAGGTGTGGATTTACTTGTAAAAAGTAATGTAATTAATAATACGTCTGTTATTGCTGCTAGAGATGGAATAAAAAGCCTTGCTGGCTTAGTCGGTATGGATTTATCTAACCTACTTAAATTTAAGCCTTGGGGCGCAGTTAAAGCGGCTAATGCTATGAATGGTGTATTTGCTGCAGTGGGTATTGCCTTTGAAGCATGGGATAGCTACAAACAAGTACAAAGAGAAGAAAAATTCCAAACAGCAGTAAAAGAGATGGTTAATAACTTTGATACTCAGCGCGCGGAGCTTTTAGAATTAATAAATGGTGATGAATTTGTTTCGAGGTTTTTTCAGTCGTTTATTGAACTTAAAAAAGGCGTTAGTGAACTTGAAAGTAATTTAGCTGGCCGTACAAAGCAACGTGATAACTTCCACAACTGGCGCATGACAGGTGAAAATATTAAGCAAGAATTTGAAACGTTATAATTAATTGTCTAGGTGCATTTACGTAATGCAAAGCCATATAAATAGCGATGTATTATATGCATCGCTATTTAGTTGTAAAAATTATTTTTTACAACTTATGCAAAATAAAAGGGTGGAAAATGGAATTTGAAGAGTTTTTAACAGTATATATGGATGAAAACAGTAAGGCATTTTTATTATCTAAAAGCGAACAACAAAAAAAATTGTTTGTTGATTCTTTTAACTTGATTCGTGAGTATTTTCCAAAATGTGATTGTTACACAATTAATAACGAAAAAGGTAGCTATAATCATGCCTTTAGATTCGGGGTTAAGACTTCAGAAGAAATTGATGGGACTCCACAAATCACAATAAAATTTACTAAAGAAGCTTTGAGAGTTTCTTTAAAGAAAGATGTTGTAAAAGAAGAAAGCAGGGTCTTAATTTTAGTTGACCTCGTTCAGCTTCGCTCTTATCTAGACCGTGCCAAAAGTAAACTTATGCCTAAAATGGAAGGTAGTAAAAATACTCCAATTAATTATTTTAAAAGTGAGAAGGATTCAAATATGGTTATTACAAATGACTCGGATAAATGGACTAATGAGATACAACCTTCTCCTTTAAACCAAATCCTATATGGCCCACCGGGAACCGGTAAAACTTACCATACAATAGAAGCTGCAGTAAAAGCTGCTGAGCCTGAAAAATACAAAACGCTAGAAATTCAACCATCACTAGGTGCATCAAAAGATCAAAGGGAAGAGCTTATAAAACTCTATAAATCTCTGGTAGATGATGATCGTATTCGTTTTGTAACATTCCACCAAAGTTATGGTTATGAAGAGTTTGTAGAGGGGTTGCGTGCCCTTACAAATGAAGAAAAGCAAATAGAATATAAAGTTCTACCAGGTGTATTTAAAAAAATCAGTGATGATGCTGCTAACACAAATATTAAGAAAAGCCTCGAGCTTAATGCAACCCCGAGAATTTGGAAGATATCTATTGATGGTGTAAAGCCTAGTACGATTAAAAACTATTGTTTTAAAAATAATGTGGCTGCTATTGGTTGGGGGCATACCGGTGATATGGCACAAGATGTGCGCTCTCCTGAAGAGAATGCTTACTTTGAAGGGCTAACTAGCCAAAATAAAAATACTATTACTCAGTTTTGTTCTGCAATTAATGAAGGTGACTTATTATTATGTATAAGTAGCGTGAAGACTATTCAGGCTGTTGGTGTTGTTAAGGGTGATTACGAATATAAAGAACAAGGGATTTTAGATAGATATGACTTTCGCCATACTCTACCTGTTGAATGGTTGAAAACGGATCTTGACCTTGATATTTATTCTTTAAATGGTAATACCAACCTAGTTCAAAAAACGGTTTATGAGCTTGATAGATTTTCAGAAGCAGACTTTTTTCAGCTTATGGAAAAAAATGAAATATCATTTGCCCAGAAGCCAGTTCCAGAGACTAAAGATAATTATGTTTTGATTATTGATGAGATTAATCGAGGTAATATTTCAAAAATATTTGGTGAACTTATTACGCTAATTGAGCCATCTAAGCGAGCCGGAAAAAATAACCTAGAAACATTAAAAGTAACTTTACCTCATTCAGGAAACCCATTTTCAGTCCCTGATAACCTTTACATTATTGGCACTATGAATACAGCTGATAGGTCGTTGGCAATGATGGATACTGCATTGCGACGTCGTTTTGACTTTATAGAAATGATGCCACAACCTGAGTTGTTTAAAGACAAAGTAGTTAAGGGAATTAACTTAGAGCTGCTTCTTAAAACAATGAATAAACGCATTGAAGTGCTTTACGATCGAGAGCATACATTGGGGCATGCTTTTTTAATCCCAGTTTTAGATGCTTTAAATGTTGGTGGCGACAATGCACAAAATAATGCATTTAGTGAACTTAAAAACACGTTCAAAAATAAAATCATCCCGCTACTTGAAGAGTACTTTTTTGAAGACTGGAATAAAATTCGCTTAGTATTAGGTGACAACCGAAAAGAAAAAAGTGAATTAGAACAATATATTTTTGTGAAATCGGAAAGTGAAAAATATAACGATATTTTTGGTGAAAATCATGGTTTAGAAACCTACGAAGACACGAAAACCACATACACCTTAGCTGATTTTAACGTTCTAGATTCAGTATGGAATAGTCCGAAAGCTTATCAAGCTATTTATGACGACACATTGCTTAAAAGCCCAGCGAACACTAGTGATGATGCAGGTGAAGTTACATCTTCGAGTGCTCACTAATGTTGGAAGTTAAAAAGCAAACTACTGTTTTTGAGTTTGGGTATTTGGGTAATGGTGATGATGAAAGTGACAAAGTACAAGCATCGCCCCAGATAGAGCCTATTTCTGGAGATGCATATAATTATTTAAAAAAGTTATGTTTATGTGATGACTCAGAAAGCCGATTTATGCGACTAAGGCAAGTTGATAGCTGTGAAGTATTACAAGTTAAAAACTATGCTGGTGTTATTTTTACTCCCGATGGAACCCAAATAGAGGTATTGCCTAAAGTAGCTAAGAATAGTGATGACAGCGCCTCGCGTGCGTCATTGCTAATGATGCTTAAATCACTTAAGCAGTTTAGGCACTTACAAACTAATAATGCGAATTTAGCTGAAAATAAAATACCTTTACTAGAGGTTTTTATTAGCCAGTTTTTAGCCTCTGTAAATACCTTAATAAAGCGCGGGCTTAAAAGTGACTATGTACTAAAAGAAGATAACGTTGCCTTTTTAAAAGGTAAACTTTTGGTAGGAAAGCAAGTTAAGCATAACTTTATTAATAAACATAAGTTTTATGTTGAGTACGAAGATTACTTACAAAATAGGCCGGTTAATCGACTAATACACACTGCACTTGTAAAGGTGAAAGGCTATAGCCGAAGTGCTAATAACCAAAAGCTACTGCAAGAGTTGTTATTTGCTTTTGCAGATATACCACTAAGTAATAATGTTAAAAATGACTTTGCCAGCGTTAAGTTAGATAGAGGAATGAAATATTACGAAGCCTCACTGGCGTGGGCAAGGCTAATTATTGATGGGTTTTCTCCGTTAACTTTGCAAGGCAGGCGCAATGCATTTTCGTTGTTGTTTCCTATGGAAGTGGTGTTTGAGAGCTTTGTTGCTCAGTATATAAAAAAGCATATTACAGGTTTGGGTGAGATATCTGCCCAGGTTAGCACAAAGTCTTTAGTTGATTATGGTAATACACCATATTTTTTATTAAAACCGGACTTATATATCTCACGCAAAAGTAATATTGATAAAAGTAATGACATTGTGCTTGATATAAAATGGAAATTAATAAACGAGAAAAATTCTAAACGAAAAGACAAGTTTGGGCTTTCTCAGGCTGACTTTTATCAGATGCTTGGCTATGGTCATACCTACTTAAATGGTAAAGGGCGCTTAGTCCTTATTTACCCAAAAACAGATGCGTTTAGTACAACACTCCCACATAGCTTTAACTATGAAGGTGGTACATTAAAGCTTTGGGTTGTTCCTTTTGATATAAAAGCTGAATGTGAAAATAGAATAGATTTGAGCAGTTTAAGTTAAGGTCTTATTTGATAGTGATTTTATTTACATAAAAGTAATATTATTCCCATGTTAAATTTGGTTGTAAGTTTAAATCATATGCAAAACAGTGTGTTATACATTGGCACTAAGCTTGTAATAGTTTATTTGTGTTTAACTATTATAAGGCTCAGCCATGACTTCCAAAATTATCCTTAATGCAAACGATTCAATAACCTGTCCTCATTGTGATACTGATTTTCATGTAAAAGATGCGATAGCAAAGCATTTAATTGAGCAGCACGAAAGTGAGTATGAGGAACTACTAAACCAGCAATTAATGGCTATTAAAGCCCAAGCCACAAAAGATGCAGAAAAATCAGCGTCAAAAGTATTTCAGCAGCAACTAGCTCAATTAAATGAACAGCTAGAAGACAGCAAGCAAAGCCAAGAGGTACTTAAAACAAAGATTGAATCTGAAAAAATTAAAGCAGAGCAACGCTTGCTTGAAAAGGTGAAGCTGGAGAAGCAAAGCCTTGAGGAATCAATAAAATCTAAAGATGAACAATTAGATCGATTTAGAGATGAAGAGCTTAAACTCAGAAAGGCCAAAGCAGAGCTTGAAGATAAACAAAAAAACTATGAGCTAGAATTAGCTCGCAAAGTTGAGGAGCAAAAGCAGTTACTGCGTGATGATGCTGCTAACGAGTTTAAATTACAAGAAGCAGAGTATCGTAAAAAAATTGATGATGCTTCCAAAGCTAATAACGAACTTAAACGCAAGCTAGAGCAGGGATCACAACAACTACAAGGTGAAGTTTTAGAACTTGAGCTAGAGACTACACTAGCACAGTTATATCCGCTTGATTTTATTGAACCTGTAAAAAAAGGTGCTAAAGGTGCTGATGTTATTCAAACAGTTTGCATGCGCTCAGGAACTGTATGTGGAAAAATAGTGTGGGAAACAAAGCGAGCTGAAAACTGGTCAAACACTTGGGTTAGCAAACTTAAAACAGATGTACAAAATGCTGCCGGTGATATTGGAGTACTAGTGACAACAGTATTTCCTGCTAATACTAATGAACCCATGCTAATGATTAATGGGGTTTGGTTAGTTAAAGCTGCTTTAGCAAAAGGGCTTAGTGAGGCGCTTAGAATCGTACTTTTAGAATCACAGCGCCAAAAAACGGTTAGTGCGGGTAAAAATGAACAAATGGAAGCTATTTATGATTACATATGCAGTCCTCAATTTGTTCAACGAATAAAGGCTGTTGTTGATCACCAAGAGCAAATGAAAAGTGAACTTGAGAAAGAACGAAATGCGATGCAAAGAATATGGAAAAAGCGTGAAGGGCAAATAACAGGTATTACATCGCAAATGATGTCGATTTGTGGTGAGCTGCAGGGCCTCTCTCATGGTGGTATGCCAATGTTGGGTGAGATAGGCGCACTTGAATAATAGCCCCAAGTTAGTTAAGAGCATACTGCTCTTAACTAACAGAAAAGATTTATTAGTCGCATGACTATTTGATCTTAATTAAATGAATGGTAGATTAACGGCTTTGTATTGGTTACCCCAAGGTTGGGAAGTAGTGAAAAGGATTTGCAGTGACGATACCTCAGCGTTACCCCTCTATTTATAGCTCTGCTCGGATAATAAAAATATTAAACGAGCCAATCATCCTATTACCCCTAGCTCTATATACAGCTAATACATCAATTGATGAGGGAGTCCCCTGTGCAAAATAAATCTTTAACTCCATCTCAATGGCTTTCTCAGTTTCTTTCTTCTCGTAATTTAGACTCAGTTACTGGCGGGCCCTTGTTTACGCTCCACGTATCTGAAAATGAATATTTTAATTTAAAGTCATTTTTAAAATACCGAAAACCATCAACAGTAACCTTTAAAGATAGAGACTGGTGTGCTTGTTTTTGTTTGTTTGGTGCAGAATGGTATCGCCGGGAGTATAAATCTGGTTGGGCTTGGTTGGGTATTTTTGAGCAACTTGGTTATGAACTAGATGCTAATCATAGGTCAACTGTCGTTATAAAAGGGCTAACTTTTTGGAAGCGCCCAATAAATAAACATAGCAGCGATAGAAATGATTATTTAGGCTCAGTATATTCTGAAGGTGGGTTACCTTTTGGGTTGCTAGCTGAGCAGGGTAGTCGCTTCCAAAGCTTATTTAAGCGTTTACTTAGTGACTACGACAAGGCTAAAACCTTTGGGCAATCTCCCATTCCATTAATTGAACAACAATTGATGAGAATGCCAGATGCTTTTAAAGAGCTCAGTACCATTGAACTCTTGCATGACATGGTAAGTAATTTATATGGGTTGATAGATACTTACGAACTTGAGAAACAGTCAAACCCAACTCAATTTTTAGACTCAACTTTACCCCAATGGCGGGTAAGTTTTCCTATACCATTTGACAATAAAACGGGAGATGACTTTCTATCAGGTTTACTTAACTCAGCGGCTGAGCAACGAAAAGAGTATAGGAAAAAAACTGAACGCTTAAAATTGATACAGTGGTTAGTGCCTGGAGACGAATTAACATTTGCGGCCTCAGTCACTGTAAGCAACAAATTTACGGTTGCCCTTAACAAGCAAGATTTAGCTGCACCGATGGTTGAAGTTTTAATTTATGAAGGGCATAACCAAATAGCTGATTTAGGTATGGCTCGCGCCGAGCCTGTTAATGACCATGTTGTTTTACGTATGCGTAAACTATCCGCTCAATTTAGGCGTAGCTTAAATGACGCAGAGTTAAAGTTAGTCATTATGCAAGCGGGGAGTGTTCGTTATATTGAGGAAATTCCATCGTCTGCAATTCAACACGAAGAAATGCCCATTATATTAACCACGGATAGCGATAAACAACTTGTTTATAGCATGGGTAGTAAAAGTAAAAAGGCAAATTCACTTACTACGGTCACTTCAAAAAAGGCACAAATAGACCTTGGACATGCCACATTGCTTGAGGATTCTGAAAAATTAGATTATCGATTATTGAATTTTAGTGGTGAGCTAACAGTAAAGTATGCTTTTGATGAACATAGTGATATTTATGAAATATCAACAAAAGAAGATAGCTTCCACAAAGAGTTATTAAATATTGCTGGTGAAGAGATTCAATTTACAACAGAAAAAGGTTATCCAGTATATAAAGGCTTACCAAAAATAAGCTGTGACTTACCACAATCGCAAATATACTTGGGTGAACACGAGTTAGGAAAAGTTAGTTATAGCGCTGGTTTCTATGGACGCCAAATTTTAAGGGTAAAGCATGGTAACAAAACACTTTATAGGCGCAAACTAGCTATTCTGCCCACTGACTTTGATTTGAATTTACAAGCTGGTAAAAACTCGAATGAAGGTAGTGTTTTTATCACTAGTGAACACAAGTTTATTTATAAAGTAACCGGTGATTTAAGTGCTAAGTCAGTAGAGATTAACGATGGTAAGCGTGTTAACTTATTGGCCAATAAAACCCCACCACCATATTTTAATATTGCTGTACAAGCAAATTTACTAGCCGAACCTATAGATTTAAAAATACCATTCCCAAGTAGAGGGGCATTATTATTTGATGGTAATGGTAAAGAGTTACCTCTCCATTTTTCGGTTGATAATTTGTTAGGTGCGAGAATCAACTTATATAAAGAGCCGCACAACGTAAGCACAACATTTGAAATTGAGTTAAAAGCACCAACAAGTGCATATGGTAAGGCAAGCTATGTATTTAATTATCAGGTTGATAAGTTTGTTGAAGAAGTAAACCTTTTTGAATTGCGAGAGAAAATCAAAGAGTTACTAGCTACGGCTCAATCTTCAGAGCTTGATGAAGTGGTAAGAATGCTGATTAGCGCGCCTGGGATGAAGACTAAACAATATACTATAGGTTGGTTTGCATTAACGGGCAGACGAGAACAAAACATACTAACGTTCGATGCAAATTCTGATATTGCTTTTTCAAGCTTAAAAGTTGAATTAATTAACTTAGCCAATCCAGAAGAAAAACCACTTCCTTTAGTACAAAGAACATCTGGTGGTGCCCATATTGGCTCCTTTGAGTTACCTTTTTTAATTGATACTCCAAAACTTGCGGTACCTGCACAAAAATCAAGCGTGCAATTTAGGCCTGTATTTATTCCACCAACTAAACAAGCAAGTTCATCTGATAAGATAAGATCTTTAGGTAAAGCAGCTGAAATGTTTCACCCAGTGTTTAATAAGTTTGCGTGTGACGAGGTTTTAAACTTAATGTCAATGGACATTGAGCACTCAGGGTGGCGTTATTTTGATAGTTTGCTTGAAAATAACTCACACTTACCAATGCTTACATTTGAAGCATTTAAAGCTCTAGCGAGAAATCCTAAGTGTCTTGCTATTTTACCTTTTGCAACAAAATTAAATGTTGCTCATGTTTTACAAGTTTTACAGACAGAATTTAACGTAGTGTGGGAGTTACTTCCTTTAAGCATGTGGCAAGCAGGTAAAAAATTATACAAATTAAACTTGGAAAAACTGGGATTACCAAAGCTCCTAGTTACTAAATATATCGAAGAAAAGTTAGAAGCTATCTGCAATTATTTGTCATTACCTGACTTATTCACATTAAGTGCTCACAATAAATTGATGTACCCAGCACTGGTTGGTATTTGGCGTGATGAGCTGTTGAGAGATAATTCAGGCGAAACAGTGCGCTGGCCACAACACTTTAATAATCAGTTAAGTAACTGGGTTAACACTAATTATTCAGAGCTTGCTCTCTTTGATGTACCTAATGATTTTCAACATTCAGTTATGTATTTTCCTATTGCAGCTGCCGCAGTTGCTTCAACGAATAAAGAGTGGGAAGAAGTCCTTAGGTGTAAAGAAGTTAATTATTTTTTACTACGCCAATTAATAGAGTTTGACAGAAGTTGGTTTGATGCCGTTTATCAATGTGCATTGTGCTTTTTTATTTCGGAACAATAAATATGAATGATTTTTTCTCAACACTAAAAAAACAAGCAAATGCTAAAGCTAAAGAAGCTACGTTGAGTGTATTAGGCATTAATAACCCAAGTTTGAGGAATCACTTAAATAATAAAATGCAAACGGATGAGCCTTTTGTTCACGGCCCTGTTTTTGAGCAAATGTTCAGTTGGGAACGAAATACTAAATTTCAGATGCAGGATTTAGTAAATGAAGATTTGTTATCTCAGGTTGTTGTTGACGCATTGGACTCTGATATAAACAAACGATATGCATTCAAGAAGAGCTGGAACCCATTTGCCCATCAATATAAAGCTTGGAATGACCTGTTAGCTAAAAACGTACAGTCGCGAATTATTACCAGTGGTACGGGGTCCGGTAAAACTGAGTGTTTTATGGTGCCGGTGCTAGAGGACTTATATCGTGAATTGGCACACACTAAACAGCAATTAGAGGGTGTTAGAGCGATTTTTTTGTATCCATTAAATGCATTGATCAACTCACAACAAGAGCGCTTAAATGCATGGACTCAGCATTTTAACGGAGATATACGCTTCTGTTTGTTTAATGGCAAAACACCTGAACATTTGAATAGCAAACAAAAACAAAGGCAAAAAGAAACGCCGCAAGAGGTAATGTGTCGGAACGGTTTACGAGAGAGCCCAGCTCCCATTCTAGTAACAAATGGCACGATGCTTGAGTATATGCTGGTTAGGCAAACAGATGCTCCTATTATTAATAAATCTAAGGGCAAACTTCGCTGGATAGTGCTTGACGAAGCACACACCTATGTTGGTTCACAAGCCGCCGAGTTAGCTTTGCAACTACGACGTGTAATGCAAGCTTTTGAGGTAAAACCAGAAAATATTCGATTTGTAGCTACATCTGCAACCATAGCTGGTGCTGAAGCTGAAGAAAAGTTAAAAATGTATCTCGCCAGTTTAGCTAATATTTCGGTTGATCAAGTTGATGTTATTGGTGGGCAGCGTGTTGTACCGCCATTAGAGAAAACAGCCAAGCGTGTATTAACCTTAGATCAAATAATGCAAATAGAGCCTGACGGGCAACCGCCAGAGAAGAAAAAGGGTAAACAGTACCCTGGTGTATCAAAACTACGCTATGAGGCACTCGAGGGTAGCGAAATCGCTGTAGCCTTGCGTTCAATGTTAACTGAGCCTAAATCTCCACCAAAAACAATTAAAGAAATTCAACAAGGGTTAAGTAATTTCAAATTAAGCGAAGACGAAATTTATCATTGGATTGATGTTTGCACTGCAACCAAACCTGATGAAAATGATGAAGCCTTTTTAAAACTAAGAGCTCATTATTTTCAGAGAACTTTAAATGGTTTATGGGCGTGCATAGATAAAAATTGTAGCTACAAACAAAATTCTGAGCTTAAAGAAAATTGGCCGTTTGGCAATGTCTACTCTAATCATAGAATACGCTGTGAATGCACAGCACCAGTACTTGAGTTGTCTTTTTGCGAGGACTGTAACGAGCCGCATTTGCTCGGGGCTTATGATAGCAATTCTCATATTCAACAGTGGATAAATAGCCATAATGATGAATTTTCATTAGCTGAAGGTGATAGGGAAGACGAATCACTAGAGGGTGAAAACGAGGCTAAGAGTTCAATTTATAAAACGTCACCTGCGGTTGTATTTAGCGCTAAAGAAAATGAAGGGCATGGTTATTATAAAGTAGATTTAAACAAAATTGGCCAAATGGTTTTTGATGATGGCGAAATTACTTTATTTGCAAGAGAGCAAGATACTCAAGAGTGTGCAAGTTGTGGTTATACTGGTAGAGGTAAAAGTGCAAAAGCCTTTAGGCGTGCATTGCTTGGGTCACCATTTTATACAACTAATGTTGTGCCTACAATTTTAGAGTACTGCCCAGATTTTGAACCAGATAAAGATAACGACACTAAACAACTTGGTCCAAATGAACTACCTGCTCGTGGCCGCAGATTGATTACCTTTACTGATAGCCGTCAAGGTACAGCTAAAATCTCTGTAAGCATGCAACAAGAGGCTGAACGGTCTTACTTTAGAGGAGCTTTAGTTCGAGAGCTCAAAAAGCACCTTGAAGAAAAAATGTATATAGATCATGAGCTTCTTGAAAAAGTGAAAGACTATAGTTCGATGCCAATTGATACAGTCAAAATGTTATTACCGTCCATTAGACAGGCCAAACCAGATGATGCTATTGCGCTTGAGCAATATCTAACAGCAATTCAATCAAATACAAAACCAAGTATCCAACCGGTCTCTATCAACTGGAAAGAAATGGTCGATGTTTTAAAAGGCGACGATAATATTTCACATTCAATGACTTATGAAAACCACTATCTTGCCCGTGAAGTTTTTGCATTAAATGATGCAACAAAGCTTTCGGAAATGATCTTGACCCGAGAAGTCGCACGTCGTCCTAAAAATAGAAATAACGTTGAGACTCAAGGGTTAGTAAAGTTGGTTTACCCTGGAATAGAAGTTATTACCGAAGTTCCTAAATATTGGGCTGAAAATAACTTCACCCTACAAGATTGGAAAAATTATTTAAAAGTGTGCATGGATTTTCATGTCCGAGAGAATACTTTTGTAAATATCCCTGCTGAAATATCGCGTTGGGTGGGCATGCACTTTTACCCTAAGTTTTTAATTAGCCCAGATTCAAAAGATGAAAATGTAGGTAGAGTAAAACGTTGGCCATTATATAATCCAAAAAGCTCCCGACAGCAGCGTATCGTTAACCTACTGATTAAAGCCGCTAAGTTCAATAACATAAATGAAAGTGAAGAAGATCAACTAAATACATGGTTAAGATCTGCATGGGATGTTTTAGTCAATACTCGTACATTAAATGAATATGCAGACAAACAGTATAAACTTAAACTAGATACGGTTAAATTTAGTTTGCTCACAGAAGCCTATATTTGTCCTGTAACCAACAAGTTGATAGATACTGTATTTGCTGGCTTATCACCTTATATGCCCGCCAATAAAGATATTGAAGGCTATTTATGTCAGCCAGTGACTTTGCCATCAATTTGGGAGTTTGACACTAGCTCAGATAACTCTAGGTATATTGCAGAAATCCGTAAAAACGTTGCCAACGATGAAAAAGTTAACTTTTTACGAGAGCAGAACCTTTGGACAGATATTAACGATAGTGCAGTAGAAGGAGGGTTTTACTACACAACGGCAGAGCACTCGGCGCAGCAATCATCTGAAAACTTAGAGCGTTACGAAGAACGTTTTAAAAGCGGGCAAAAAAATGTTTTAAACTGTTCAACCACTATGGAGATGGGGGTTGATATTGGTGGCATTAGTGCAGTTGTTATGAATAACGTGCCACCGCACCCAGCAAATTATTTACAAAGAGCAGGTCGTGCTGGGCGGTCGAGTGAATCACGTGCAATTGGTTTTACTATATGTAAAAGCAATCCTCATGACCAATCTGTATTTAATAATCCTAAGTGGCCGTTTACAACTGAGATAGCCGCGCCCACTGTGATATTTAGTTCTAAAAAAATTGTACAACGTCATATAAATTCATTTTTATTAGGTACCTTTTTGCGAGAAGAAATTGGCACAACCAATAAAGAGAAATTGCACTTAAATTTGCAGTGGTTTTATTTAAAAGGCGAGGCAGAAAAACCAGTATTGAAACAGTTTGTAGATTGGATTAATGGCTTGAGGACGACGTTACTGGATGAAATTAAATTACTGGTTCAAGGGACTGTACTTACCAACGCTTCAGTTAAAACGTTATGTAACGATACAATTGCAAAAATAGAAGATTTAGCCGCTCGCTGGATTGGTGAGTACACCTATATTGAAAATGAATTAGCAAATACAGATCCTGAAGGGCCTTATGGATACAGATTAAAAAATGATAAAAACAGATTGATAAATGAATACTTATTAAGGGATTTAGCAACTCGTGGCTTTTTACCTGGTTATGGATTCCCGACTGATATTGTAAATATCAAAGTTGACTCATGGATAGATTGGAAGCGAAAAGAAGAAGACAAACCCAACAATCGTCAAGAAAAAGGTATCGAACGAGAAGATAATGTTTCGGTTAGTCGTGGCATGCCTAGCCGTAACTTAGCGGTAGCTATTCGTGAGTTTGCGCCAGGAACTGAATTAGTCTTGGATGGCCGAGTTCATAGGTCTGCAGGTATTTCACTTAATTGGCAAAATATTCATGTCGAAGGCGGAACAGACTCTCAAAAGTTTGATGTGGCGTGGCGCTGCGATAGTTGCGGGCAAACAGGTTACGAAGCAGACTTAAGCAAACAGAATGACATTTTATGCTCTAACGTCAAATGTGGTCAGCCTATAAAATTAAAAAATCAGCGAAAAGTCATTCAGCCCACAGGGTTTGTGGTGGACTTTTACCGAGAGCCGACAAATAACATTGCTAATACACATTATGTTCCAGTTGAAGCCCCCTGGGTAATGGGTAAAGGAACACACATCCCACTACCTAATCCCGAAATAGGCTTTATGGTAAGTGATTCATCTGGGAATGTATTTCACCATAGCTCAGGCTTACATGGGAAAGGGTATGGTGTGTGTTTAAGTTGTGGTAAAACCGAATCGATGACGTCAACGTCTGAATTACCTGAAACCCTTTCACTTGAAAAAGAACATAGGCCACCAATGCCGACTAAATTTCAGCGTGATGAGAAAGGCAAACCTGAATGTACCGCCACAGGAAAAATTTTACAGAAGATTCATCTAGGTTATAACACCACGACAGATGTATTTGAGTTAGTTTTGCGTAATCCAATAACGAATGAATATCTCGATAATACGTCTATTGCAACCACGCTTGCAGTTGCGTTACGCAAAGCGCTTGTTAATGAGCTGGGTATTGCAGTTAATGAGGTCGGTTATGGAAGCCGACCTACTCTAATTGATAAAAGTGCTAAAGGCAATGCAATTCAATTATTCGATATGGTAAGTGGAGGTGCAGGCTTTTCAATATCTGCAAAAGATAACATTGAAACTCTACTTCAAAAAGCTAGAAATATTTTAGATTGTGATGAAGGTTGTGAGCGTTTTTGCCATAAGTGCCTTTTAGAATCAGATTCTCGACATGACATAGACTTATTAAACCGAAAAGCTGCATTAGAGTGGTTAGGCAATATTCAAAAATACATTGCCTTACCTGACGAGTACCATCAAATGTTAGGTCATGGTGTTACAGTTAAATATGTTGCCGGTACATTAAAAGAAAAACTTAGTGAATTAGTTAGGGGCAAACCTAGCGTTATTAAATTTATTTTCACAGAAAATGTAGATGAATGGGATACCTCTGTAGGTCAATATAAGTCTCTTTTCCATAGTTATTTAGCTGATCAAATTAAAGTTCAAGTTATAGTGCCTGATGCACATTTCAACAAAGAGGTTGCTGCTTTTTTATCTGAATTAGAAGGTATTGGTGTTGAAATCTTTTCGACAAAAAATAATTACCCAATAGCATTTCAGGCTATCAGTGATCAGCAATGTATTACGATTGCTAACTTAGATAAATTAGCTCAACTACCTGGAGATAGTTGGTTAGTTAGTAATGACATAACAATACAAACAGAAAAGTATCCAGAGGTTACCGGTCAGCAAGTTACATTTAATGCTGAAAAGGAAGCTGGTGTTGCTGAGATTTCAGTACTTGATGAATTAAACGGTCCACTTATCGGGTTTGGTAAAAGATTATTAACTCATTTAATGGCTGCCAATTCAGACTTGGAAAAGCTATTAACAACAAAGACTTTACAGTCAATGACCTATACTGATCGCTATATTCAAAGTCCAACAAGTATGATGATGTTGTCTGAATTGTTGTCTGCAATACCAGGTAGTAACCATGTTGACATCGATATTATTACTTGTTTCACGGATAAGAAAGCACCTCCTGGTTATGCTATTCAACATGATTGGGTTTATGAAGATGACTATAAAGGTATTTTCACCGCGTGGTTACAATACAATTGCTCTGAAAAAGCGAAGCTGAACCTTGTAAACAAGCATGAAGTTCCTCATCGAAGAAGCTTAACATTACAGTTTGATGGGGGATATAAATCAACAATCACCTTTGATCAAGGCGTTGGTTATTGGCGAGTAGTAGCTGAACGAGGCTTACATAAGTTAGATTTTAACCAAGACCCCCAACAACAGTTAGTCAAGCTGGCTGAGGTTTTAGGGAAAGTTCGTATTGTGAACAGCGCTAATTGGGAAACTTGGTTAACAGTTAGCCCAGTAAAATAAATACCGAATTACTTTGACAGTTATTTTGGTTTAAGAAGGAGCCCTCTTTTAAAAAGGGGGTTGATCTATGAAGTTCGAACAAATTATTGAGCGTATTATTTCTATTAATCACGCATGGAAACTGGCTCGGGATGACTTTGGTAAAAATAGCCCGATTACTATATCGCTCAGAGAGCAAAAATCATCTTGGCAAGCTAACTTACTCAGGTTTTATCCTGAGGCTAGCTATTTAGCTCTTGCAACAGATTCTGGTGCACACGATGAAGACCTGTACAGTGTCAGGCTTAATAAGCCAGTTAAAACAAGTATTGGCCTTAAAAATGATGCAGAGCATATCCCTAAAAGATTGGCTGAATCATTATTTACAAACCAAGAGTTAAACAAATATTTTAATAAGGATGTATAAAATATGAGCTTTTTGTCGCTCTTTATTCAAGACCCTCTAACAGCTATTTTTAGTGCATGCATAGTTTTTCTTTTTCTTTATGTAGCTGTATCCGAAGTGCTTAAAAGTAATAACTATATTAATAACCAAAATAGTAAGCTTGAAGAGTTAAGAGGATTAGTAAACTCAAAAAGCTTTGATAATGGGTCATGGTTAAAGAACTGCTTTGTACATGACAACGGGAAATTGTTAGAACGCAATAATTTATTGGTTACAAATGTACCACTAAACCATATTGCAGGTGACTTATATGACTCGTCTAATAAAACAATACCAGCACTCTTAACAAGCATAGGTGTTGCAGGTACATTTTTAGGTATTACCTTAGGGCTTTCAGAATTTGATTTAGGAAATGTAGGTAATGACTCTACAGCCTTACTTCATTCTGCAGCTGTTTTACTTACAGGTATGAAAACTGCTTTTGTGACTTCGTTAGCTGGCCTTGTTACATCAGCTTTCATGATCGTAATACTTAAATGGCGTATTTCAAGTACTAATATAGCTCGTAAAAATGTAGCTCACTTCCTTTCTAAAAATTGCTTAGAAGCTACTCCTTTAGATGTTTTATATGAGATCGCCAGCAATACCAATACTGGTGAGCAAGTCGATTTAAGTAGTGCTTTTAATAAGTTAAATGAAAATATGTCCAAGCAATTAACGCAGTTTGAACAACTAGCTGAGTCGTTTAATGGAAATATTATTTCTGAAAAAATATCTTCTGCAGTTAATAACTCATTGATCGAGAATATAGCTCCGGTATTTAACGATTTAACTACAGAATTGAAAACTTTGAAAACTGACAATGAATTAAATCATAAGCAGTTAGTCGAGTCTTTGATAAATGAAATGGAAACGAAGCTTATTAAGCCAGTTACAGAGCAACTTAGCGATACGGCTAATACTGTTAAACAGAGCAATGAAATTAATCAGCAACTAAATACAAATGTTGAAAAAACCTTAGCAGAAGTAGCTAATACTGTTTCCACAATTGATACTTTTAATCAGAATACAATGGAGAAGCTTCAACAATTTGCACTGTCTCTAAAAGATGTTTTGTCATCATTTAAATCTGAAACTCAGGTTGCCATGACAGAAATAACGACTCAAGTTGATTCTATATTATCTCTTGCACTCAAAGGAATGCAAGAGCAAAGGATTGCATTTGATAGTAGTACTGAAAAAGCAGGTAATGCTTTTGAAAAAATGGGTGAAAATTTAGAAGCATCATTAGACTCTAGAGCAGAAAAAGAAGCTAAACTATATTTAGAAGTTGAAAATAGATTAGGGGCATTATTAGATAAAACAAACGCTTCGTTTGAAGAACAAACAAAGGTTATTAGTCAAACAGGTGAAAGTGCTAGTCTACTAATGAATAACGCTCGAGAGCAGTTAGAAATCGGTTTGGGTGATATTGATACAAAAGTTCTCAATATGTCTAGGACAGTTCAAAGTGAACTTGAGACATTTAGATCTCAGTATCAAGAAAACTTAAATGATTTCTTTAATCAACAAAATAACTTGTTAGAGGATACACTCGGTAAGCAACGTAACAACTTAATAGAGGTGGTAGATAGGTTTAAAGGTGTGTTTGAGCATGAGTATCAAACCCGTCACAATTTACTACAAGAACTTACTGCACAATATCAACATTTACAAAGTAGCGTTGTAACGATTGAAAGGCTGGTTAAGGCTATTGGACTGACCGAATCATCAACATTCTCTCAGCTTGAAGATATAGCTAGAAACACGGGTATTCAAGTGGGTGAGCTTAAAAAGCAATATACAGAAGCAAGTGCTGTGTTTAAAGAAATAACTGAAGGTTTGCCAAAAGCTATGCATCAATATTATGAGCAAGCTAACCAAAGTACAGAGCTTTACTTTAAAGGTTTTGATGAAGCGGCTAGTAAAATACACAACAGATTAGCTCAGGCTGCAGACTTTTTAATTGAGGCTAAAGCACTAGAGAAGTCAGTTGCAGAGAGTGAGGCTTAATATGCTTTCTAGTATGCGTACCCAACAAGTTGATGAAGTTGATGACAGTGGCGCATGGTTATCTATAGGTGATTTAATGTCTGCTTTATTGATGATATTTGCACTATTATTAATAAGTGCGCTTGTGCAAATTTCAGAGTCTCAAGAAAGTAGCAAGAATAAAAGAATCCTAATTATTCAGGGGATTAATAAAGCACTTAGTGAAGCAAATATCGAGGTAGAAGCAGACCCTGTAACTGGTGATATTTCAATTTTAGACTCCGTACTTTTTGAGCAAGGCGACTATACGTTAAAAGGTAGTGGTAAAAGGTTTTTAGATAAATTTATTCCTATATACAGTAATGTTGTTTTTCAAAGTGAAGATATAGCTGATGAAGTTTCTCGAATTATTGTGGAGGGCCATTCAAGCCGTGAAGGTGGATTTAGCTATAATATGGAGCTGAGTGTCAAGAGAGCTAATAGTGTTTCATATTATATTTATAATATGGATTTTGATAAGAAGCAGGAGTTTTTTGACAAAACATTACTGGCAGGTAGAGGGCCACTTGATGCAGATAAACACTCTGATAATGCTGCTGATAGAAAAGTAATGTTTAGGTTCCAGTTTAAAGGTCAGGAGTTATTAGGGTCATTTGAGCAGAGTGGTCTAAAAAATGTTGAGTAGCGGTATTAAATTTAGGGCACCTATCATACCTAATGAAAATAGCTTGAATAATGTACCTGCTAGTTCAAATCTTGAAAACAGTGGTGTATCAAATTTAGAGCCTAACTTTCCCCCTCTAACATATACTCAAATAATAAACGTTATCAAAAATGATATGGCAGATGCTATTACGTTAAGTGAATGGTTAATGCTTTTTTGTAATGATATTTATATTGATGATGAACTGGAAAAGCAAGAAATAAGCATACTGCTTTGGAAGTGTATAAATAACTATGATGTAGTAGCAAATATGGCTTTCTTTTTAGCCAGTCAGTTCATTGAAAAAGAACGTAAATCTTACCCTGTGTTGTTACTTGATACTTTATCGATCGTGAAGCCATTTCTACATGAAAGACATCACCGGAGAGTTGAGTGGCTTTCAAATATTTATAAAGCAGATTACATTTCCTGCAATAAGCTAGCGTTGGCTAATAATAGTCCAACGTTGAATTTTATTAATAAACTTAAACTTGCAAAACCGAATGCAACAAGGAAAGGTTTAATTAATAACCTTATTAATAGTTTACCTAAAACACTCGATACTATTAGTTCTGAATGGCTAATTTCTTCATTTTCGCCATTGACCCGATTTGAACTGTTATCTGTAACTAATGAGCTGGTCCAAAGCGACATTCATCTTTCTAATATATTAGAAAAATGGTTAAAAGAAAATTGCCTACCCAGTGAAGATCAAAGCCTCTGGTATGAATTAGAACCTGCTTCGCGAAAGGCGTTAGAGGAAAAATATGAAATAAGTAATTATTTCTTGTTTGAATTACTTGTTAAGTTACTGAACAAGGATAGCAATAGCTCATCTCTTAATATTGATGATACTCAAAGCAATCAATTAAGAGCTCGCTCGGTATTTTGGAAAAATTACAGTCAAAAATTTAATCAAATAAAAATACTTCTGCCCAAGCATACATATCAAGTAATTAGTGAAGGGCTGGTTGTTAATTCTCGAAATTTGATAATACTACCTGAAGAGCGAAATGAAAATTCAGAAGCATGTATTTTTGAAATTGGTGAACACATTATTGTAGAGATTTTGCGAGGACAAGCGAGTGAAATTAGAGTCTTTGAACGTTCTCAACGAAATATTACAAGGTTATTAGAAAATAAAAACTTATCTTTAAAAGATATTCGAAACATGACTTATGGGTATGTACATGATCATGAGTACTTATGGCAGTACGCATTTGAAAAGCTACTCAGGAAAAAACTAAATATTACTCCTAATTCAAATATTACTCACTTCTTAGGGTTACCAAAGAGTATTGGTAAATACGATCATCAATACGGTATGACAAAACCATCTGATGAAAGCTTGATGAAGCGACAAAGTCGTTTAATTGAGTGGAATGAAAGGTTTTGGAATGAAGAGGAGAAAACTGAAAAGTTCTCAGGGATATCACCTTTAGTTAAAAAGAGCTATCGTGATTTAGCTATAGCTAAAAATGCTTTATTGGACGGAAATAAGCACGTGTATGAAACTTACTTACATAAGTCTGCTAATAAAGGAAACCCAGAAGCAATGTACCTATTAGGGATGAATATCATTAATAACCCTAAAAGCTCACCTGAAATTAAACGTGATGGAGAAAGGTGGGTAATTAAGTCTGCTGATTGTGGTTATGAATTAGCCATTAATTTAGCTACTAAATATGGTCTTACTTCACCTAAAGAAAGAGAACATAAAGCGCGCGTGGTACCTGGTAAGAACTTAGTTAAAGCCATAAACTCAAGCCGGAAAAAGAAATTTTGAATAAATGTTGCTGAGAGTAGAGAAGTTATCTTCAACAGTTTTCTAGAATTAAACGTGCCATCATTCTTAGTGTACTTCATATTGCAGCAAACTGTTTAGTTATTAAAAAATTAATTAAGAACTTTATATTTTAAATCAAGAGTTGTATGAAGTGTAAATTATGAAGACTGCCCGACATAATTTAATTTTAGATTTTATACCTTCTTGCCCCAAAAGTATTTCAGTGAAGAGCCTTCAAGCTCTTTTGTCACAATATGGCGTTAGCCTCTTCACACGCATGCTGCAACGTGATCATCAATCTTTATACGATCAAGGCTGCTTTGGCCTTGAAAAAGATACTCGAACAAAGCCTTTTGCATGGTCTATTAGTAAGGACTGGCGGGGAAGCTCAACGTTACTCAGTACTGAGCTTGCTCAGCATTACTTACTGCTTTAGCAGCTTTTGCCACAGGATATTCCCGTAGATATTAAAAAAGCTTTTGTCTAAATATACGTATGAGGTATTTTGATCAACATTAAAAACAACTCGACCTCTGGGAAAGTTGTAGTAGTCAGTGTTGTCTAGCATTAAACTAAACAATTGATAAATATTATTATCTTCCCACTCAACTTGGTGTTGCAGCGTGCTATCAATAAATCCAAGTTGATCTGGCTTTAAGTCGATAGCACTTTGAGCTTTAAAGACTAATATGTTTTCAGCAAACCAAAAGATGCCAACTTTGATATTCATGAAGGGCTCCTAAACTTATTTTTCCCGACATTACTCGGTTAAGTCTAATTTAGAACCCTTCCTCATAGTCTCTTTCTGCGAAAATTTATACTTCTGATGAGGTGTTTATTATCGCTACTGGTATGGGTAAGCAAAATCTAAATGCTATAAAACCTCTCACTTATTTCATCGCATAGCTTGGTTCGATAGATAATCGATGATTGCAGTAGCTCGACATCTTCAGGCGATAGGAGAGGGTGGCGAGTTTTCTTATCGAATCGTGTTGTCATTTCTTCGAATAATTGTTCGTGCAGGCGCTTTATGTCGTCAAAAATTTGCTGCGACTGGGAGAATAAAAACACTTTGTCGTAGTCGCCATTTTTAATTGAGGATAGGTATTTTAGAAGAATGGCTTGCCGTGCTGTTTTGTTTTTGAAGGAGTTTGACTTCTATGGCTGCAATTGAGCCATCTAATAAGCGAACTGCGCCATCGACTGTTCGGGTCTCTGTGCTTGTATTGGCGCGCTTGAATTCAGGTTCAGTTATAAAGCTTTGCCACATTGGGGCGTAGGTGCCATCACTATGATAATTGTGAATGCCTCTTAGCATCACAAAGGCGTTAATTAGGTTATGCATAACGCTGTTCTGGTTAAACTGTAAAGCAGGGTTGGTATTGGCTCTGAAGTACACATCAATATTCATTATTTCTTCAGCGTACTTTGCAGCACTGTAGGTTGGAACATAGACGCGCCCATCGGGGCTGCGATGCGTTTTAACGAGCTTTAAAAAGCCATCGTTAGTGAGTCTATTTAAATGCTCCAAGGCTAATCGGTGTGAGATGCCATAAAGCCAACTCACAAGGCCAGGTGTGATGATAGTAAATCGAATGGCAATGAGAGTTGAGAGCCTCAGGCGATTGCTAAACTTTTGATGATTGTTTGCACCTTCATAGTAGCGCATATCAATATCAAAATAGCGAGGGTAGGCGAGCTGAAGTTGGCTACTGGTATTGTTGTTTTGGATGCTTGTCATGTTTAAAGACTTTGGTTGTTAGTTTGAATCTTTAACTAACAACCCACCTTGCAAATTATCGCTTTTTAGCGATTGTTTGCCGGTTTTCCTACCGGGATGCTTTGTACGCGTGCCCGGCAGAGTTGTCGCGATGATTATCGCAACAACAGGCAGCTTTCAGCTGATGTCTTCACAACGTTGTTGTTCAAACATATGGCTTAAAACGCCCATCATCTCTGATTGTTCTGGTCAACTCCAGCCGGACACTTTTCTTAAAGAATTTTCATACTCTACTGGTGACTGATCGTTATTAGATGAGTGCAGCCTTTCTAGATTGTAATACTTCATATATCCTGCAACATCATTTCTCATGTGTTCACGAGTTGGCTGAGCCACTTTTAGCAACCAATCATGCTTCAAGCTACAAAAGAATCTTTCAACAACAGCGTTATCCCAACAAGCTCCCACATCACCCATGCTTGCTCGCATACCAAACTGCTTTAACAGGTTTCGGTATTGCTTACTCGTATATTGAGACCCTCTGTCAGAATGAAACACCAAGCCCTTGGCTGGTTTTCTTAAGTTATAAGCTTTAATCATGGCTTTCATCACTAAATCTGTCGTCATACGTTTATCAATATGCCAGCCCACAATTCGCCGAGAATATAAATCCATGACAACAGTAAGGTACATCCAACCTTCGCCTGTTTTCAGGTAGGTTACGTCGCCAGCCCAAATTTGATTCGGTGCTATCGGATTAAAATTCTGGTTAAGCAAATTATCTGCAACTGCGTCTGAGTGCTTATGCTTAGTTGTTACCTTATAAGCTACTCGTTGTTTAACCACTAAATTGAGCTTCACCATTAACTTTCTGGTTTTATAACGCGTTATTTTAAAGCCTGCTTGCATAATTTTTTACATAACTCACGATAGCCTAAGCTTTCTCTGCTGCATTTAAACAGTGCTTTGGCTCTACGATAAAGATGTAGTTCTTCTGTCGTTATAAGCTTTGCTGGACGTGCCAGCCACGCGTAATAGCTTGAGCGATTTACCTTCATAACAGAGCATAATTTAATAACGCGATAAGCTTGGCTATTTTCCTTGATGAACTGATACTTTACTTCATTTCTCTCGCAAAGAAGGCACTGGCCTTTTTAAAGATCTCTTTCTCCATTTTGAGATCTTTGTTTTCTTTTCTTAGGCGCTTTAGCTCGGCTCGCTCATCTTCATTGAGTGAGTTCCCATCTTGTTGCTCTTCGAGTTTAGCTTTCCAGTTATAAATAAGTTTGGTTGTGATCCCTAAAGACGCTGCGACCTCTGAAACTGAATAGCCTTGCTCTGTTACTAAAGCATCTGCTTCTTGTTTAAATTCGGTTGTATAAGTTTTGTTTTTTCGTTTTGTCATTTAACACCTCAATATTAGAACATTGTCCATTATTAAAGTGTCCGGCTCAATTAAACCTGTTCAAATGCTACTCCGTATCGAAACGAATTATTTTCAAAGCCGATATTAAATTGAAGCTCGGCTCGACCTCCGAAATGAGCACCCCAATCCTTTTTTACCCCCCTTTGGTCAAATACATACTTTGAGGGAACTCGTGATAAAGAATGAATTTTTTTCCTCAATTCTTGAAGGTTACCCAGCTCATATTCTGTGAGCATTTCATTAATTTTATTTGCAATGTGAAACAGAGATGTCATTTAAAACCCTAAAAGTTATACCTGAATTGAGTATTACATTTGGATTGTGAATGCCCAACTTTGATTTTTGATAACAGTACTCGACTTAGTTATCTAGTGATAAAGTGCTAGTGATGGGAGGTGTGTTTGTTTTTTGAATTATAATGTGTCGGTTTATAAATAAATAAAAACTTTTAAAATCAGGTGTTTAAATTTTTTATAAATTTTAATTGTGAAATATACACTTTGTGTAGTTGCCAATTTAGTGACCTTCTGTTTAAAATGTAGCTTCATTGTTAATAATTTTTTATTGGTTGTGTTATGGAAAATCGAAGTCAATTTTTGGATGAAGCAATATCTATTCAAGTTAGTGCGTTGCTTCTAGTGAAACAAGCTGCAGTTGTAGATATTCAATTGGCTGCGCACCTTTTCTGTATTCAATCTGAAGCTGATGTGGTTGCTATACGTGATGCTAGTACAATGACATTGCAACGACTAGCTAGAGAAAAAACAGTTATTAACGCGGCATCGCTTGGTTTGAATGGAATTAAACAAATGCTAGATGCTATTAAAAGTGCTGAGAATAATGATTCTAAGCTTGGCAAGCTTAAAAACTTAGCTGCAAGTACCTCAATCGCAGTGGTGGGGAATTAATTATGAATGCAATTAGTTCAGAACTCATAGGTTTAGTGGATGGAAGAAGTGTTTCATATAATATAACAAGAGACATTTCACTGATTGTTACGTTGATGTCTCTTAATGCAAGACCAGCTCTTGTTGCAGAGCTATTTCCTTATATCAAAATTGGACGCTATAAAGAAATAAAAAGGGAAGTAGACACTATTTCTTCTAAGCCATTTGAGTTCAAGAAAATTGCAAATTCAGTTGGTTATGGATGGGTTGATTCAAACCGCGAAGGCTTTTTGATAGCGAATCTGCTATTTAATGAAGCTAAAGCTCTGTACCCTAATTTTGATTTTGATAATGATAATGTTTTTGCAGATATGCTTGTTAATGTTTGTATAAGCTTTAATAAGCGCTTCCAAGATTTGGTCGACCCAATTGACATTAATCAAGTAAATTCATTGTTTTGTGGAATTTCTAAGCAGGACTTATACCCCAATAGATGCTCATGTGGTCGCTTTTATTTAAGAACAACCCAAAGCTTCACTTCTTCTTGTCCTTGGTGCCGTTGTGGTGTTAATCCAAAATCAGTGAAAACAATCAAACTTAAAAAAGTAAATATCCATCATTTCGTTCAAGAGCAATCAGTTCGAGTACAACACACGCAAGTAGCTAATATTTCGTAGGTTGAAAGGAATGAGATTCTATTTAAGTTTAACAATTGTAGCATTGGGAGTTATGAATACTGGCTTTGTGTCTGCTAAAAGCTCACCGGTTTCTGGAACAGAAAAGCCTAGTAGAGGATGGCACTTTTACGAAGATCCTGAGCTTGTAGATGAGGAAAAGCAAGAAGTTCCAAAGGCGGAACCTCCTTCTGCACAGCCAAATGATAAGAAACAACCAGAAATGGTTGAAATTAATTCAGCGTGGTTGAAAGAAAACCTTCCTAAATTACTCAATACAGCTATTGATGATCCTAGTACAGAGAACATTTCAAACTATTATTACGCACAACGTTTAGCTATCGACAAAGCGAATGCATTTAGCGATCAAACAAAAGAATTCTTTATGTTTGAAGAGCAACTTTCTGAGAGTAACCGCCGACCAAATTCAAGCAATGCGTTATTTGCTCATAAAGTAAAAACAAATAAAGATAAAGCCAAAGTGTTCAATTCTTTATTTGATAAAGCTGGGCTGTGGATGTTCTATCGTTCTGACTGCCCGTATTGTCACCAACAATTTCCTGCGATGGAGTCCTTAGCGAAGATTATGGGGGTTGATGTGTTAGCAATCTCAATGGATGGCATTCTTTTAGATAAAGAGTTCCCGGGAGTTAAGCATGTCATCGACCCTAACATGACTTTGTCTCGTAAGTTTCAAGTGAATATTACCCCTACAACAATGCTTGTCTCAAATGATGGTCAGCACTTTCAAACAATTAAATATGGCATGGCATCAGGTAGTGAACTTGTTCAAAGAGCACTCTATGCAGCAAAACGGATGAACCTCATTAGTGAGGAGCAATTCGTTAAAACACAAGAAGTAAAAGACATTCTTGTGTCAAAGGAGCCTTTAGTAGTTGAAAAGCAAAAGCTAGAAGATAACCCTTCAATACTATCTGACCTACTCAGAAAACGGCTTAATGAGATTAACTTTTCAACGACATCAAAGGCTCAGTAATGTTTAAAATTAATAAATTAAGAGTGCTAATAGCACTTAGCGTTTTGTCTCCATCAATTCATGCTTCAACTGTGATGGAAGATGTCTTTACTGAAGCTGTAACATTTCAAACGACAACTGCTACGTCATTCAGTACACCAACAAGAAACGGTATAAGTTTTGGTGGGGCTTCTTACAGAGTAAAAGGGGTAAGAGCGAATGTCGTTAATTTTCAACCTCCGAAAATATCTGGAGGCTGTGGTGGCATCGACTTTTTTGCGGGAAGCTTTAGTTTAATAAACTCCGACCAATTAGTGCAAATGGGAAGGGCGATAGCACAAGGTGTACCATCATACGCCTTTAACTTGGCTTTAACTTCAGTTTGTCCCTCATGTAGTAAGTTAATGTCAGACCTTCAAACAAAACTGGATGAATTTAATCAAATGACAGCTAATGGCTGCGAAAAGGCTGTTGGATATTTGGGAGATCTGAAATTAGATGACGGCACAAATGCAGTCGATACTTTAAAGAGCTCAGTGCAGTTTGGTGCTTTAGAAGGGCTCGCAAATGATGCTTCAGGTTGGTTAACAGATAGAGGTGAGGCAAACGCTACGAAAGGCGATACAGATAATACAGCTGTTAAAGCAGAAAAAAATGGTGTCGAAGTAGAAGTTAATACAGCTCATCATATTCTAGTGAATGCAAATGTTAGTGCTTATACCCATCCCTCAATCTCAGGTTTGGGTGGTGCAAACTTAAAAGACCTGATCATGTCGTTAACCGGTACAACAATTTCTAGAAAGTCTGGAAGTACAAGCTCGACCGATACTGGGATTGATGTAATAACTAAACCTGCAACTGTGTCATTAAGAGATATTTTCGAAGAGTCTGATACAGGCTCAATTAGAGTAATGAAGTGTGAAAGCACAGATCCAAATTGCTTAAACCCTATTGTACAAACTATCTCAAGCAGAGGCTTGAAGTACATTTTTGATGATATAGCAGAAAAGCTCGTTGCCAAAATTGATAAAAGACTGAATGTAGCTCAGACGGCAGATGAAATTGCACTACAAGCCATTGCAGATTTAAATGCTACAGAGTTAGTTAGCGCTTTAAAAAGCTCTCGATTGGCCGCAAAAACATTATCATTAACAGCGCAGGAAGCTGTAGCTCAGCAAATAATAACGGTACTTCAGGAAGTACTTCATAACATCAAGTCAAATTCATCTGTAGGTGTATCACTAAAAGGGGCTGTTGCTAAACCATATATCGAATCACTGGATAAGCTGAATGATGATCTTGATAAAATGCGATACAAAATAGGTGAAGATTTGAAGTTAGTTGCCACACCATATGCGGTTACCCAAGCAATTAAATAAGTTACTGACAATCCAGAACAGTGGGAACTTAGAGCAATTTAATGATAACTTCAAAGTTCCAGGAGAGTACAATTAAACAACTGTACTGGTGTTTGTTGAGCACATTCAGTCAAATCATTCTCAACTATAATGTGACTACTTACCGCTCTATTGACAGATATTTTTTTGTTGGCCGTTACTCGATAGTATCGAGAATTACGCACTTCCATAAGCAGAAACGTCCGTCCAGCCGCTTTTAGTTCTATGATGTATATATAACGGATATTAAGGGCGGCATTTAAGTCACAATCTATATCTACAGTTCCGCAACACTTGCGAACCGAGAAAGGCATTTCTTCCCTTTTATAAGTTTTAGAACTACCATATCACTGCTTGAGCTTAACTAGATGCTTGCCTTGCTCTTTAAATTTTAGCAACAAAGCTATGCAATTAGGCATCGGCTATATGTCTCGCCTGTTTGCGGTTCTCATCAACGAGAGTTCGAAAGAGCTTGTGTTTAAAAATCAGCGCGAGCACTCGATAACTTTTCATGAAATTTAGCAATTATCAATCGTGCATTTTGCTATCATTTATAGAGTTGTTTACTTCAAACTAAGTATAAGTTGTCTTCGATCTCGTAAGTCTAACTTCCTTAATATTGAAGTCATGTGTTCCTTTACTGTTCTCTCTGTAATATCAAGGATTCTTGCAATTTGCTTATTTGTAAGTCCTTTGATCACTTCATGAACCACTTGAATTTCTCTTTCAGTAAGAGACTTCAATTTATTTTTGGATTTATAATTAGAAGGCGTTGTTAATAAAACAGACGACAGGTTCAAAAGTAATTGCTCTGGTACCCATATGCCGCCATGGAGAATAGTTTCACGTATTTGTTGTAAAGTACGACTGTTAACATTCAAATTAACGTACCCTTTTGCTCCATATTGAAGTGATTTAGTAAGTTGCTTTATGTCTAATTTATTTGTTAATACGATCACTGGTATATTTACTTTTACGCAGCGCTCAATTGTTAAGCACCAGTCTAGACTTCCAGCTAATAACCACACGAACGCTTTTTCTGGTAAAGGCTCTGGAACAGACTCATGAATTATGGAATCTGGAAATGCCTCGAGCCAGCTAGGTGGTTTAATTTCATCCTGCATAATAAAAATATTCTGACACATATAATTTTCCACCTCAAAAACAGGCCATATGTTACTTGAGAAGTTTTAAGACTTACTACTTGTCGATAGATAATTATATTTAGCTTCTTGAATTGAAATATGTCAATGAATCAGTTACATCGCTGAATTTTGGAAAGAGTTTTTCGCAGTAATGATTTTTTTCTATCAAGCTTGTTGCAGAAAAGCAATCAGAGAATATGGTAACTTGATAGCCCTTCAGATTTGCTTCTTGTCCGCTGCTATCAATAGTTAACGCAGAGCAGGCTCCAATAAAAAATAATTGCTCTATTTTGTTTCTTTTTAGAACTCTTTCAACTTCAGGGTTACTGAAAATGCTCAAACCAAATCCACAGGGGATACTGTGAATTAACTCTCCAAAGGTACTTAGGAAGTCTAATTCTTCAGCACCATATGAGCCTTTTTCAAAAGCTTTAGTATCTGCTACCCATTTGAATAAACCTAACGGGTTATCTACCTTTCGAATTTCATCATTGTATATAAAAGGAATGCTCAGTACATAATCAAAGTTAAGAATATGCGTCATTAAGAGTGAAAAAGTACACTCTAAAGCTTCTTGTTGATAAGCTACATCTTTGATAAATGGGTTTATCTTTCCGTTATAGTGGAAAATATCATTTTGATAGCCTGTAATGACTAAGGCTGTTTTTTTCATTATTTCCCTCAATGAATTTAATAATTATATTAGGATAATAGCCTATAATTTTATCAGGTAAAATTATAGCTTTTAAAATCTACTTTCTAGCTCTAAATGCTCTCTTTGTAAAACCTATGATCATTAACTGAGTTTTGATTTTCAAATTGCTTCGCAATTTGAAAATCAAAATGAAAATGAAAGCATGCGATTTTTGTAGGTTACTAATAAATAAGGTGATATTTTTTGGTCTCATAATTGCTTTGTAATTATCTTGGAGGCGCACATGCTTAATATCTATGATGTCATAAGAAATGTAATTGCTGTTGAGGAAATTACTGAGCCTCACTTTTTTTGCATTGAAAATTTAACTGGGTACCACCAGTGCCTTCTACACTTTTCTAAATTACATAAAATACTTCCCCAGTTAGTCAACAACTTACTTATGTTGAGTTGCCAAGATACAGCGAAACATCTCACTTTGCTAAAAATAAATAACACTCTGCAGCTCAAGTTTGGAGATGAAATTGTTTATCACTTTACCGATGAATGCGAATTTATTTACCCTTATAGCGTTGAACCGCGCCTTAGAGAGTGTGCTGCTGAAACAAGTGATTCATTAATTGAAAAAATAAGGCTCTATTGTAACTTTCAGACTCAACAAGAACATTGGAATTTAGAGTGGATAAATGAAAGCTTTAGTAACTCTCATACTGTCGGAATCATTAACTTAAATCAAATGCCTACAAAGCTAAGTTCTACTGAGTTCTACCTGTTCTATCCATTCTTAAGTAGTGAGGTTCAAGCTGTAGTTGAGTCAATGTGTAAACCTAAATTAAAAGCTTTTTTAGCAGATGATAGTGAAACTAGTTTGTTTACAACAAAAGCGATGCTTGAAAATTTGCGATTAGATGTGACTGTTGCTGCCGATGGGGCAAATGCCTTAAGTATCTGTAAAAAGCAAGAGTTCGATTTGATCATTTTAGATGAAAAAATGCCTCACTTATTTGGAAGTGACGTTTTTCAAGAGCTTAAGAAGCTTGATATTAATAACGGATCAATCAAGGTTATTCTTTCTGGAATTACTGAAAAAGATGGAGTTCTTGATCTTGCTGCTAAGGGCATCGATATTCATTTAGAAAAGCCCGTAACAAAACTGAAGTTACAGAATTTAATAAATCAAATTGAAGAAAGTGATCAATACATTTAGGAGGTTATATGCCAAAGTTTGCTTTAGTGTTAATCGGTTTTCAGAATGATTATTTTTCTGATGATGGGATTCTTCATTCTTATATTAGTGAAAGCTCTGCAGTAACGGGCGCTTTATCCAATACTATAAAGTTAATTGAAAATCATCATGATTCATTTGATGTTATTGTTAGTACACCAATTTGTTTTACTGAGAATTATGATGAGTTAAGTAACCCTATCGGTATCTTAAGTGCCATAAAGGAAGTCGGTGCTTTTAAACAAGGAACTTATGGAGCAAAGGAAATAAGTCAATTTGATCCCTTTAAGGATGTAATCACGACAATCCCCGGAAAGAGAGGGTTAAATGCATTTACTGACACTGAGCTAGAGAGTTTCTTATTAGAAAATGATATTTCTGATGTTGTTTTAGCTGGTACTGTTACCTCTATTTGCATTGATTCAACAGGGCGTTCAGCCCACGAAAAAGGCTTTAATGTCACTATTTTGAACGATTGTACTTCGAGTCGAACACCCTTTGAGCAACAATTTTATTGTGAACATGTTTTCCCTTTGTATTCTCGTGTAATTGGTTCAAAAGAATTAGTGAATTTGTTATGAAAACGGATAAAAAGTCTAATGAAGAGCTACAGCTTCAAATTCAATATGCTTTAATAGAAAAAACTGCGCAGTTTCAGCAGAAACAAATGGAATTGCTATCAGTTATTAAAGAGTGCATTTTTGAAGTCGATGAAAACTTTTCAATTAAGTACTTTAATAATGCATGGAAGCAGGAGCTTGGTTATTCTGACCAACAAGTTGAAAATCAACACCTTTTACATTTTATATACTCACCAGACTCTCAGATATATAAAAACTCACTGGAGCTTAAGGCAGGTCAATCAATTTCTGAACATGTTATTGTTACAAAGAATGATGGGCAGTCAAGCTGGTATCAACTTACTTTAGTCAAAAGTGAATCTTCATTTATTGGGTCATTGTTCAACATAGAATATATGATAAAAGAGCAGTTCAGATTGACGCAAAAAAATGAGTTAGCTGAAAGACTTTCACTTGTTGCTAAACACACAACTAACCTTGTTATTATTGCCGATCCACAAGGAAAAATTGAATGGGTAAATAGTAGCTTTGAGGTGTTTACAGGGTTTTTTTTGGATGAGATAAAAGGGAAAAAGCCAAAAGAATTTTTGCATGGCCCTAAGACTTCGCAAAAAACGAAAGAACGTATGGCGGAACACCTTAGAAATCATGAAAACTTCAATTTGGATATTCTTAACTATAAAAAGTCTGGCGAACCATATTGGGTAAATATTGATGCATTCTTCGTTTTTGAAGATGAAAAACTAAAAAATATTGTCGCGATTGAATCTGACATTACAGCTAAAGTGGAAGCGGACTTAAAAGTTAAGGAAATTGAGCAGAATTACAGACTAGCGACAAACTTTATCCAAGAGCCAATCCTTAAATTATCTGAGGATTACTCTATCCTTTATTCCAATGAAAGTTGGAAATCTCAATTTGACAATCAACTTTCAAACAGCTTTTTAAGTTATATTTCTGATGAATTTAGAAGTACGTTTATAGAAGCGATAAACACAAATGACAACACCTCGGGTCAGTTTGAATTATTTCTTCAAACAAATAATGGTTATAAATGGTATGAGTCACATTTTCAGGCTTTTCAAAGTGAGATCCCTCCATATAGAAAAGAAATTGCAGTGAGCTTAATTAATATTGATGAGCGTATTCGAACTAGTAAAGAGCTTAGCCGTCAAGCTCAAAAGGCTGAAGATTTAGCTCAAGCAAAATCAAGATTTATAGCAAATATTAGCCATGAGATAAGAACACCTCTAAATGCTATTTTAGGATCTTCAGAATTATTATCTGGGACAGGGTTGAATGAAGAACAAAAAACATTCAATTCTCTTATTAGTACTAGTGGCAGTGCACTTTTGAGTATCCTCGATGATGTATTACTATTTTCCAGAAATGATGAGCATAGAATTGAATTAGAAAATCAAGTATTCAACATCGAAGAGTGTATTAGTGAAGTTTTTAGAGTAGTTGAAACTTCGGTTCTACAAAAAGAAATTACATTAATAGCAGATATTTGTATTGATTGCCCTGTACTTTGCTACGGTGATAAGCCTAGAGCTCGGCAAATGTTATTAAACATTATTTCAAATGCAATAAAATTTACTTCTGAAGGACATATTAAGGTCCTTGTTAAGCACAATGAAAACAAGGAATATATAGTATCTGTTATAGATACAGGTGTTGGGATCTGTAAAGAACGTATTGATACGTTATTTCAACCATTTGTCCAGCAAGATAGTTCTATCACTCGGAAGTATGGTGGTAGTGGTCTTGGGTTAGCAATATGCAAACAGATTTGTGACGCTATGGGCGGAACTATTGAAATTGATTCAATTCAAGGCCAAGGAAGTACATTCAGGCTTACTCTCCCCTTTGTACCGGCTTCAGAAGAAGCATTAAAAGCGAATGAGCCCTTTAATTTTTATATCATAGGTGTTGACGGGTCAGTTTCTGATGCTCTCTATCATTTACTACTTAGGATGGGTCATAATGTATTTGTTTTTAAAAATTTAGATGAAGTAACTCATTTTAATAAATCAAGCGATAGAGTTATTGTTACTGAGCCAAATCAAATGTTTAGTTTCAGTGATTATTTCAAGCAAAACTTAATCAGCGTACCTGTTCTTCTAATTAATGCGAATGAAACTATTAGAAATCTATATGAGAGTGAGAGGTTTGTTAAATTCGTCTCAGGTCCAGTTGAACGCAACCTGCTTGAAAAGGGGCAGGTGTTATTTGCTGAAGAAATTATAGATTTTGGAATTTTTAAAGATAATAAAAGAACAGAAAGCGATTTTTATGCAGTAAGAGATTATTCAGGAGCTGACGTATTGGTTGTAGAAGACAATCCGAATAATAGGCTAGTCATTGGTAGATACTTAGAAAAGTTGAATTGCAATGTTCATTACGCTCACGATGGAGTTCAGTGTTTGAATCAAATGAACAAAAACAATTTTAAACTGGTACTTATGGATATCCAAATGCCGAATATGGATGGTATTGAAGCTACAAAAAGGCTACGCAACGTATTTGCAAGTAATGAACTACCTATAATAGCTTTAACTGCAAATGTTTTAGATGGAGATAAAGAGCGCTATTTTGAGGTAGGAATGAATGACTATATTGCAAAGCCTATTCAGTTTTCGAAATTAATAGAGGTTTTGGATAAATTTTTAATGCAATCTCACTTTGTGGGCTCACGGTTTGAGAGAATGCAACAAGTGGCTAGTTGGGTCAAATCAATTCTTAATTCTTAATTTGATTTTCATTTTGCGAAGCATAATAGTAATGAAGCGCATGAGTAATTATAACCATTTGTAATTATTGGGTTTTTTTTTGGGTTTGCTTCTTGCATCTACATAATTTATCACAAGTTATGAGGGTGTTAAAATGATTGCTCGAAACGTCGCTATTATATTTATTTTCTTTTCATCTTCGCTTTTCTCCTCTGAGAGTAGTTTAAATTATATTGAAAGTGCTGACGGAAAAAGAATTAAGGAAGTCTCTAACCTAGTAAAATGGACACATACCCGATTTGTTTTTAATCGGGATATTCAAAGAGTAGCTGTCGGGAATGAAAATACACTAGATGTAAATGTTGTTGGTGGCCGTGAGTTACTTATCCTAGCTAAGAGGCTAGGTAGAACATCAATGATAGTCTGGTATGACAACAATAATTCAGAAACTTTTTTACTTGGAGTAACAGAAGACTACAGTGTTCTTGAAAATGCTATAAAGGATATTCACCCTGCTCTTCAATTGGCCATTGCACCTGACAGGCATGCAATTGTGATTAGGGGCACGGTTCCTACGGAGAGTTATAGGCATGCAGCTTATACTGCTGCGAAGAATTACTTATATGCGTCTTCAAGCTCTCAAACTTCACAACCTGTCTTAGGCGGTGATCCTAATCAAAGTGTACTCCAAAATCTATCGCAACGACTTCAAGGTTTAGGTGCTATATCTAATGGAATAAGTAATCAAACTAGTAAAGTAGCTATTATTAATTTGATTAAGGTTAGTGAGGTCCCAAAAGCAAAAGAGGATAAAATAGCAGAAGTAATAAAGTCTTTGAATGAAGAAAATGTAAATGTAAAGCGCCTATCAGCTAACTCAATTCTAGATGATGATAAAGATGTTTTTTTACTCTCTGGTAAGGTTAAAAATCAAATCCGACTTGTTCGTTTACTCAATTCAATAAATACCTTGTTTAAAGGCGAGCAGGATTTACCTAGGCAACAGTTAAATTCAGCGCAATTATCGCCTCAGCAAAGCATTGATCAAAGTGAAGAGGCGGAAATAAAAGTCTTAGCGAATGAGTCAGGTTCATTAATGTCAGGGGGAGAAAATCAATTTGAGATGAGTAATGTGAAGTCTAATATTGCTCGTGCAACATTACTCTCATTAGCCGGTGGACGAGTACTTTCAACAATTGAGGTGGAGGATTTACCACAAGTTAGGGTTTCTGTTCAGTTATATGAAGTTAACCAGAGAAAACTAAAGCAATGGCGACCAGACCTAAGTGTTGTTTCAAAAGGATATAGTGATAATGGGCTTTTTACATTAGCTGGTTTAACAGAAAGGGAAAACGGCGCTGCTACAATCGAAAATGCATTGCAACTTGTTGGTGGGCAGTTGACCAATAACCTTCAGTTTTCTACATCTCAGTTTGCAATAGACATGCTATTTTCGTTACTTGAACAGCAAGGTATTTCTAAAACGCTTTCAAGGCCTAGTATAACCGTGTTATCTGGAGAAAGTGCAATATTCAAAGTCGGTGGAGAGGTGCCAGTACCAACTAGTTTTAGTCCCTCTGGGATCACAGCAAATCAGCAAGGTAATAGTAGCTCAGTATTTAGTGGAACTGAATTCAAATCTTTCGGTGTTGAGTTAAGTGTAAGAGCTCTAGTTGATGATAAAGATAGAATCACTCTAGATTTGAATCCTGTTATTTCACTACCGGATACAGTTTTGACATCGCAAATCGCTCAAAGTACAGGAAGTAGCTTAAATAGTAGCGCATTCAATACACGTAGTCTTCAGACTTCAACAAGGCTAAATGATGGACAGCCTATAGTCATAGCTGGATTAATAAATAATGATAATAATTCAAGTCATGATTTTGTACCAGGAAAGGATGGAAAGAGTCTATTCGGTAAATTATCAGAGACGAACAGTAACAGTGAAAATAATCGAGAGTTGGTAATTGTAGTTACCCCCAGCATAGTAAGACAACAAGTTAATGATATGTCTGAATGGATATCGCCAAGCCTAGATAATCTTTTTCAGAGTTTCCTTGAGGAGAATGTATTATGAAAGCCTTAATAATTTTAAGTTCTATTTTATTGTGCTCTTGTGCTAACGTTGATTATGTAGAATATGTTAATCCCAATTTACAGTTGAAAAAAATTGTACAGAAGCATGGCTTAAATAGATCAGGGCTCAATTGTATTGATGGGAAGTCTGACTGCGATGGAGCAATAAGGGAGATTAACCAGTTACTTTTATCTCACCCTGATAATGACGATATAAACTTAGTTCACGCAAACTTATTATTGAAATCAGGAAAGAACGACCAGGCAAACTACACCTTAAATAAGCTTGTAAATCAAAATAAGCCTCAATTGATATCTCTTATGATGGCTATTGAGTTAAATATTTTAAAAAACAACCTGAACCGTGCAGTTAGTTTGTCAGATAAAGCTTTGAAATTGTATGGTGCCCAGCCTAAGGTTTATGCGCAATTGGCCGCCATATATTATGCTAAGGGAGATTATATTGCTGCAGGAAAATACTTAGATATCTCAAAAAGTACAGGGCTGAGTTACCCACTATACTATTACAATCTAGCGCTAATCTCTGAAAAGCAAAAGGACATTAAGAAGGCATGTAATTATTATGCGAAGTCTTTGGAGTATGATGCAAGCTATGAGCAATCGATTCATAACCGTAGTAGGCTTAGCATCAACATGGTTTGTTGATATGTGTAAAGCATATTACTGAAAAACTCACTGACTATTAAAGGCCACACGATAATTATTTATCTAAACTCACCGAGAAAACCCCGTGATCAGAACAAAGTGATGTCGCGGGGATGAATCAGTGTCACCCCTGCTCTTGGATATATTTTCGTATAGTCTTTGCGCTTGCATTCCCTACAGAACACACAAAGTACCCATCAGACCAAAATGTTTTCTCTTTCCAAAATTGGTTTTTCAGATAAGGAAATGATTTCCAGATTTTAGCGGTTGTCGCTTGCTTAATCCTC
>Ga0213831_1000181_pt1 | contig 74055 bp, 63 predicted proteins | sample SWATP12_FD_163421 | JGI IMG/M metagenome (GOLD analysis project Ga0213831, IMG submission 163421) | Coastal seawater microbial communities from Marineland, Florida, United States - SWA TP1 #2 | ecosystem: Environmental > Aquatic > Marine > Coastal | place: USA: Florida | collected 2016-08-06 | reverse complement strand
GTCGATGCGGCACAGGGACGTGCCGTCATTGACGGTCTAGTTTGTTCTGTCAGGGACGATGGCGCTTTTCACTGATAAGGGCTGCGGGGAGTCCAGAGTGGTTTCCGGTCACCGGGTCGCACTACCCTCCTCTGGTTGCTTTCGGCGACTCCGACAACAATGTATAGACACCTTTCTTTGCAAGCTTAAATCTATGCGGGCAAAGCCCTACCACGAATGATAGCCACCTACTGAAGTAGGTGGTTTAGGGCCGAAAACAAAAACGCCAGACCTGAGTCTGGCGTTGTAAGCAAAAAGCGCGACGCTCACACCGAAGCGCGTAAAGCCTCGGCTTTATCAGTTGCTTCCCAGGGGAAGCTGTCGCGGCCAAAGTGGCCGTATGCAGCCGTAGGCTGGTAGATAGGGCGTTCCAGGTCGAGCATTTTGATAAGGCCGTAAGGGCGTAAATCAAAGTGCTGTTTAACCAGTGCTACCAGGGTTGCCTCGTCATACTGGCTGGTGCCAAAAGTATCGATGCTGATAGACGTAGGCTCTGCCACACCAATGGCATAAGACACCTGAATTTCACAACGCTTGGCAAGGCCAGCCGCCACAATATTCTTCGCTACATAACGCCCGGCATAGGCTGCCGAACGGTCTACTTTAGAGGGATCTTTACCTGAGAAGGCGCCGCCGCCATGGCGTGCCATACCACCGTAGGTATCCACAATGATCTTACGCCCGGTTAAACCGCAATCACCCATGGGGCCGCCGATAACAAAGCGCCCGGTAGGGTTAATATGAAATTTTGTACTGGCCGTAATCCACTCAGCCGGTAGTACCGGTTTGATCACTTCTTCCATTACCGCTTCACGCACGGTCTCGGTAGATACCGAATCACAATGCTGCGTAGACAGTACCACGGCATCAATGCCTACCGGCACGTTATCTTCGTAAATAAAGGTTACCTGACTCTTTGCATCCGGGCGCAACCAGTCGAGTTTGCCCGATTTACGCATTTCTGCCTGACGCTGTACCAGACGATGAGAGTAAGTAATAGGAGCCGGCATTAATACTTCGGTTTCGTCGCTGGCGTAGCCAAACATCAGGCCCTGGTCGCCAGCGCCTTGTTCTTCCGGGCGAGTGCGGTCTACGCCCTGATTGATGTCTGGCGACTGTTTACCAATGGCATTAAGTACCGCGCATGAGTCTGCATCAAACCCCATATCTGAATGGGTATAGCCAATTTCGCGCACGGTCTGACGCGTCAGTTCTTCAATATCTACCCATGCAGAGGTAGTGATTTCACCACCTACCAGCACCATACCGGTTTTTACATAAGTTTCGCAGGCGACACGCGCTTTGGGATCCTGCTGCAGGATTGCATCAAGTACCGCATCGGATATTTGATCAGCAATCTTGTCCGGATGGCCTTCAGAGACTGACTCGGACGTAAATAAATGGGCTGCCATTACATGCTCCGTGTTTATTTAAATTTATATTCGGGGCGTATTGCTTACCTGAACATCAGTGGAAACAGTAAACACACTGTTCTGGCGCTGTTTTACGGCGATTGTGCTCATTGTAGATCAATACACATGCGACTATTGTAGCAAGCATGTGTATAAATACCAGTCTTTACTTCTGGACGTCTAAAAGTCTATTTGTTACGTTTACTTGACAGTCTGGCGCTCGTTGTCGCCCACCAGGGAGTATTGCTACGTCTATTAAATGCTCCGACAAGACCGAAACACATTGAACTGCACTGGCCGGTGGGTAACAATATGCGACTCTGAGTGAGAGTGTATTTCTGTTTGCAAAACCAGCCGTAAGCCAAAGGCGGCTAACCTCAGCAAACACAAATACATTAGTACATCGCTGATGTGTCAATAATTACAGTAAATTGCCACCTCAACTGGCACTCAAATACAATTCAGGAGTCAACATGCCGTCTCGTCGAGAACTTGCTAATGCGGTAAGAGCATTAAGTATGGATGCCGTTCAGAAAGCTAAATCAGGTCACCCTGGTGCGCCAATGGGCATGGCAGACATCGCCCAGGTACTGTGGTGCGATCATCTGCAACATAACCCGGCTGACCCGGCCTGGGCTAACCGCGATCGTTTTGTCCTGTCGAATGGTCACGGCTCAATGTTGCTGTATTCACTGCTGCATCTCACCGGCTACGAACTGCCTATCGACGAACTTAAGCAATTCCGTCAGTTACATTCTAAAACCCCTGGTCACCCTGAGTATGGTTATGCACCCGGTGTTGAAACCACTACTGGTCCGTTGGGGCAGGGCATTACCAATGCGGTTGGTATGGCGCTGGCTGAAAAAGTGCTGGCAGCGCAATTTAACCGCGATAACTTTGCGGTAGTCGACCATTACACCTACGCGTTCCTGGGCGATGGCTGCCTGATGGAAGGTATCTCCCACGAAGCAAGTTCACTGGCCGGTACCCTGGGCCTGAATAAGCTGATTGCGTTCTGGGATGACAACGGTATTTCTATCGATGGTGAAGTAGAAGGCTGGTTTACCGATGATACGCCAAAACGTTTCGAATCTTATGGCTGGCATGTGATCACCGATATCGACGGTCACGACCCTGAAGCAATCAACAGCGCCATTGAAGCGGCTAAAGCCCAAACCGGCAAACCAACGCTGATTTGCTGCAAAACCGTTATTGGTTTTGGCTCACCGAACAAGCAGGGTAAAGAAGACTGCCACGGTGCACCATTGGGTGATGATGAAATTATCCTTACCCGTGAAGCGCTGGGCTGGAGCCATGCACCGTTTGAAGTGCCGGCTGATATCTACGCCGGTTGGGATGGCAAAACCAAAGGCGGTGAAGCGCAACAGGCCTGGAATGAGCTATTTGCAAAATACGCCGAAGCTTATCCGGAACTGGCTGCTGAGCTGAAGCGCCGTTTAAGCGGTGACGTACCGGCAGATTTTGTGGCGAAAGCCGATGACTATATTGCTAAGCTGCAGGCGAACCCGGATACGATTGCCAGCCGTAAAGCCTCACAAAACGCGCTGAATGCTTTTGGTCCGCTACTGCCTGAATTATTAGGCGGCTCGGCCGACCTGGCCGGTTCTAACCTGACCATCTGGAACGGTTGTAAAGGCGTAGAAAAAGACGATGCCAGCGGTAACTATGTATACTACGGTGTACGCGAATTCGGTATGTCTGCCATGATGAATGGTATTGCCCTGCACGGCGGCTTTAAAGCTTATGGTGCTACCTTCCTGATGTTTATGGAATACGCTCGTAACGCTGTACGTATGGCAGCACTAATGAAGCAGCCGGTGATCTTTGTGTATACCCACGATTCAATTGGTCTGGGCGAAGATGGCCCAACGCACCAGCCGGTAGAGCAGGTAGTTGCTATGCGTGCTACACCGAATCTCGACAACTGGCGCCCGTGCGACCAGGTAGAATCAGCGGTGGCATGGAAAGAAGCGATTTTACGCACCGATGGCCCTACCTCGTTGATCTTCAGCCGTCAGGGCCTGGCACAACAGCCTCGTAGCGAAGCACAGGTTGCTGATGTAGCCAAAGGCGGTTATGTACTGGTGGATTGCGACGGCACACCGGAACTTATCCTCATTGCCACCGGCTCTGAAGTACAGCTGGCTGTAGATGCGGCAGCAAAACTGAGCGAGCAGGGCAAAGCGGTACGTGTGGTCTCTATGCCATCAACTGATGTGTTCGACCGTCAGGATGCGGCTTACCGCGAGTCGGTTCTGCCTTCTGCAGTGGTCAAACGCGTTGCCGTTGAAGCGCTGTCTAAAGAGAGCTGGTATAAGTACGTGGGCTTTAATGGCGCCATTGTGGGCATGGACACCTTTGGTGAATCTGCACCGGCCGGCGAGCTGTTCAAGCACTTCAACATTACTGTTGACGCCGTGGTAGAAGCTGCGCTGGGGCTTTAATCTGCCCCGGCCTTTAGGCTGCATAAAAATATGGTAAGACTCGCCATTAATGGCTTTGGCCGCATTGGCCGAAATGTACTGCGGGCACTCTACGAGAGTGGCCGCAATCAGTTTATCCAGGTCGTCGCTATCAACGAAATCGCTGATCCCGACGGCATGGCACATCTGCTCAAATACGATACGTCCCATGGCCGGTTTGCCTGTCATGTGGAACGTCAGGGCGAACAACTCACCGTGGCCGGTGATGTGATCCGCCTGTGTCATCAAACCGAAATAACCGGTCTGCCGTGGGCCGAGCTGGGTGTGGATATTGTGCTGGAATGTACCGGCCAGTATACCGATAAAGCCAGTGGCCTGGCACACATTGAAGCCGGGGCTAAAAAAGTGCTGTTTTCCCAGCCGGGGGCGCCGGATATGGACAACACCATTATTTACGGTTGTAACGAAGACACGCTGCTACCAGAACACAAAGTGGTGTCGAACGGCTCCTGTACCACCAATTGCATAGTGCCGGTGATCCAGGTACTCGACGAAGCATTCGGGGTGGAAAGCGGTACCATCACAACTATTCACTCGTCGATGCACGATCAGCAGGTAATTGATGCTTATCATCCCGACCTGCGCCGTACCCGGGCTGCCAGTCAGTCGATAATTCCGGTGGATACCCGTCTGGCCCGCGGCATAGAGCGAATCCTGCCTAAGTTTGCCGGCAAGTTCGAAGCCATTGCTGTTCGAGTGCCCACCATTAACGTGAGTGCTATGGATTTAAGTGTGACGCTGGCTAATGAAGTCACCATCGATAAAGTGAATCAGGCCCTGAGTGCAGCCCGCACCGGGCGCCTCTCAGGCATTCTGGATTACACCGAAGAACCCCTGGTATCGGTAGATTTTAATCACGATCCCCATTCGTGTATTGTGGATGGTACACAAACTCGGGTGAGTCACCGCCAGTTAGTTAAAACCCTGGTGTGGTGTGACAACGAATGGGGTTTTGCCCATCGAATGCTGGATACCGCGTTGGCGATGTATCAAACGGGCAACGAATAATTTAATTTGAATTCAACAGGATGAGAAGGAAACCTTATGTCAATCCCAAGCATGTCAGACATTGAGTTGTCAGGTAAGCGTGTACTGATCCGTCAGGATCTCAACGTACCGGTAAAAGACGGTAAAGTGACATCAGACGCGCGAATCAAAGCGTCTTTACCCACCATCAAAGCGGCGCTGGAAGCAGGCGCAGCAGTAATGGTGATGTCGCACCTGGGCCGCCCAACCGAAGGCGAGCCTGCGGAAGAGTTTTCACTGCAACCGGTGGTTAACTACCTTAACGACGTACTGGATGTCGAAGTTAAACTGGTAAAAGATTACCTTGATGGCGTAGACATTGAGCCGGGTCAATGCATGATCCTGGAAAATGTGCGATTTAATAAGGGTGAGAAAAAAGACGACGAGGCACTGTCTAAGCAGTACGCTGCATTATGTGACGTATTCGTAATGGATGCGTTTGGTACTGCCCACCGTGCTCAGGCTTCAACCCATGGCGTGGCAAAGTTTGCTCCACAGGCCGTGGCTGGTCCATTGCTGGCAGGTGAACTGGCGGCGCTGTCAAAGGCGCTGGATAACCCGGCTCGCCCGATGGTGGCTATTGTGGGTGGCTCTAAGGTGTCGACCAAGTTAACCGTGCTGAAATCTCTGGCTGATAAAGTAGACCAACTGATTGTAGGTGGCGGTATTGCTAACACCTTTATCGCGGCGCAGGGCCACAATGTGGGCAAATCGCTGGTGGAAATGGATTTAGTTGATGAAGCCAAGCGTTTGATTGATCAGGCCCAGGCCAATGGCGGCGATATCCCGGTTCCAACTGATGTCGTCACCGGTAAAGCCTTTGCCGAAGACACGCCGGCTGAGCTCAAGCCAGTTAGTGAAGTATCCGACGACGATATGATTTTTGATATCGGCCCGGACAGCTCAGCAGCGCTGGAAGATATCCTGAAAAATGCCGGCACCATTGTTTGGAACGGCCCGGTAGGGGTATTCGAATTTGATCAGTTCGCAAGTGGAACAAAAGCGCTGTCAGAAGCGATTGCTGCCAGCGATGCATTTTCAATTGCCGGCGGTGGTGATACGCTAGCAGCAGTAGATAAATATGAAATTGCAGACAAAGTATCGTACATCTCAACCGGTGGCGGTGCGTTCCTGGAATTTCTTGAGGGCAAAACTTTACCTGCAGTAGCGATATTAGAAGAAAAAAACCGCTAACAGCAAAGTAATGTCCCGGCGCCGGAATAGCAGTATTCCGGCGACACCTGCATAAGGATACGCAGGCTGAAAGACCGTTTGTCAGAGCGCCGTAAGCACTGCTAAAGCTCTGATAAAACGAGACTTCCCATGCCTAATAAATGATTTCTCTTAACCCTACAACCGTTTATAAAAACGGATAAGAAAATAAGGAGTGTTGCACATGGCATCACAGGCTCAGCAAGCTATGCTGGATAAAATCATCACCCAAAAGGGCTTTATAGCCGCCCTTGATCAAAGCGGTGGTAGTACCCCAAAAGCACTTAAACTTTACGGTATCGAAGAATCAGAGTACTCAAACGATGAGGAAATGTTCGACATGGTGCACGCAATGCGTACCCGTATCGTAACCTGTAACGCCTTTTCAGGTGAGCGTGTCCTCGGCGCAATCCTGTTTGAAAACACACTCGATCGTGAAATCGAAGGGTTAGCCTCTTCTCATTACCTGTGGCAGAAAAAACGCGTTGTGCCGTTTTTGAAAGTCGATAAAGGTCTGGAAGCCGAAGCTAACGGTGTGCAACTTATGAAGCCTATGCCGCAACTCGACGAGCTGCTGGCGAAAGCCAATGCCAAGGATGTGTTTGGTACCAAAATGCGTTCGGTTGTTAAACTGGCCAACCACGAAGGTATCAAAGCCGTTGTTGAACAACAGTTCGCGGTAGGTAAACAAATTCTGGACGCCGGTCTGGTGCCTATTATCGAGCCTGAAGTAGACATCAACAGCCCGGAAAAAGCCGAAGCCGAAGCACTGCTTAAACTGGAAATTCTTACCCAGCTGAATTTGCTGGGTGATGAAAAGGTTATGCTTAAGCTGACCCTTCCTACCGAAGCAAACTTCTACAAAGAGCTGGTGGATCACCCTAAAGTGATTAAAGTAGTTGCTCTTTCTGGTGGTTACTCACGCGATGACGCCAATGCCAAACTGGCCGAGAATCAGGGCATGATTGCCAGCTTCTCACGCGCGCTGACTGAAGGTGTATCAGCGCAACAGAGTGACGAAGAGTTCGAAGCGACTCTGGATGCCGCTATCGAAGGCATCTACCAGGCGTCTCTGACCTAGTCGCTATTCCAGTTAAAATCTGTCAATCCGACAACCTCTGTCATCCCGGAAGCTGCGATAGCAGCTGTCCGGGATCTACTAAACAGTCTTTCTCACCCAATAGAAGTGTTTCAGGTAGCCAGGTGGTTAAGAAGATACCGGCTCGGAGGCCGGTATGACAGATAATAAATTGTCATCCCAAACACTCTTGTCATCCCGGAAGCTGCGATAGCAGCTATCCGGGATCTCCTAAACAGTCTTCTTCACCCAATAGAAGTGTTTCAGGCAGTCAGGCGGTTAAGGAGATACCGGCTCGAGGCCGGTATGACGGGAAAGTGTTATCTCAGCATTTTGTCGGGGTGCCGACTGCACCCAAAGGGGAGGTGGCTCCCCTTTGGAAACCTGCCAGTTCTTAAATCGCGAAAGGCATACTGTCAATGGGCAGGTAAAACCTATCGACCAGAGAGGGCGTCCTGCCCTCGCTGGCCGGAGTCGTCATCCATGACGCCTCTACGCTTTTACTGGATCTGCCCATTGACAGTATCTCGCGATAACAAGAACCAAAGGAGAAGCCCAAACGCGCTGACGCGCTCGTACCTCCGGTCATCTAAGAATTTACAATCCCTTACGTCATCCCGGAATTTTCGCAGAAAATATCCGGGATCTCCTGAACAGTTTTATTCACCTAATAGGATTGTTTCAGGTAGCCACGCGGTTAAGGAGATACCGGCTCGGAGGCCGGTATGACAGATAATAAATTGTCACCCCAAACACTCTTGTCATCCCGGAAGCTGCGATAGCAGCTATCCGGGATCTCCTGAACAGTTTTTCTCACTGAATAGAAGTATTGCAGGTAGCCAGGCGGTTAAGGAGATACCGGCTCGGAGGCCGGTATGACGGGAAAGTGTTATCTCAGCATTTTGTCGGGGTGCCGACTGCACCCAAAGGGGAGGTGGCTCCCCTTTGGAAACCTGCCAGTTCTTAAATCGCGAAAAGCATACTGTCAATGGGCAGGTAAAACCTATCGTCCAGAGAGGGCGTCCTGCCCTCGCTGGCCGGAGTCGTCATCCATGACGCCTCTACGCTTTTACTGGATCTGCCCATTGACAGTATCTCGCGATAACAAGAACCAAAGGAAAAGCCCAAACGCGCTGACGCGCTCGTACCTCCGGTCATCTAAGAATTTACAATCCCTTACGTCATCCCGGAAGCTGCGATAGCAGCTATCCGGGATCTCCTGAACAGTTTTGCTCATCCAATAGGAGCGTTTCAGGTAGCCAGGTGGTTAAGGAGATACCGGCTCGGGGGCCGGTATGACAGAGGATAAATTGTCATCCCAAACACTCTTGTCATCCCGGAAGCTGCGATAGCAGCTATCCGGGATCTCCTAAACAGTCTTCTTCACCCAATAGAAGTATTTCAGGCAGTCAGGCGGTTAAGGAGATACCGGCTCGGAGGCCGGTATGACAGATAATAAATTGTCATCCCAAACACTCTTGTCATCCCGGAAGCTGCGATAGCAGCTATCCGGGATCTCCTGAACAGTTTTGCTCACTTAATAGAAGTATTGCAGGTAGTCAGGCGGTTAAGGAGATACCGGCTCTGGGGCCGGTATGACAGATAATAAATTGTCATCCCAAACACTCTTGTCATCCCGGAAGCTGCGATAGCAGCTATCCGGGATCTCCTAAACAGTCTTCTTCACCCAATAGAAGTGTTTCAGGCAGTCAAGAAGCTACCGGCTTGGAGCCGGTATAACGATGTCTCTGTGCCATTGTGCAGAGGCTACTCATGGTGGCAATTACCCCTTTTATGTATCTAATTCATTACACTATACACTGGTAACAGATATTGAACTCTAAATAAGCTATGGCCATTGCACAGATATTAGTCTATATTTTGTAACTAATTTTTTACATAACTACTAATGTTGATAAACGTGTATCGTACATTTAAACAAGGATATTTAACCTGATGCAGGACGTGCATATGTATATTCAGGTAGGCGTGCTTGCTATCGTGGCAATGATAGGGATTAGTTTTACCTTTGCACTCCCAAAACCGCGTCATCAGCTTAAAGCGAAATCGGCCAGTTATGCCCGCTGGTTTCTGGTAGCTTCCTGGTTGGTAGTATTTTGTCAGGCAATTGCTCATATCGGGTACCCTCAGATCGGATTACCCGGCGTATATGCCGCAGCCATATTAGGCGCTTATATGTTGCTGATGTCGGTGCTAAAGAGGTATGGCACAGAAGTAAGCCAAAGTAAGAAGGTTGCAACCGCATTACATATTGTTGGGGTCCTTGTAGTTACGTCGCTACTGGTAGCAACCCAAGCCCCTGCCTGGATTGCCCACAGTCTGGCACTGAGCAGTGTGGCGTTCCCTGTCTGGCAAGCGTTGCGCTGTGTAAAACAACATTTCAGTACCGAGAGCATTGGTGGCCATCTGTTGTTTGGTGTGCTGTCGTTGGTGATTGCCCTGGTGCTGTTTGGCGTACCTGCTTATCTGACGATTGCGCCGGCAGACAGTCATTATCACCTGGCCGCTACTTCGGCATTTATGCTGGTGATCATGCTTATCTTTATGCTGGCCTTTGCAGTGAATATTCTGCAGTCGCTACTGCTTAAACTGCGCTCACAGGTGCATACCGACCCACTCACCGGCGCTAAAAACCGTCATTTCTTCTACGAAATTGCACCTAAACTCAGTGCTCACGCCAAACGTAAGCATGAAACCCTGTCGCTGGTGGCGTGCGATATTGATTATTTTAAATCGATTAACGACGAACACGGCCATGTGATTGGCGATATCGCGCTCAAGCGGTTTTGTGAAATCATTCAGTCGCAACTGCGCCAGGAAGATACGCTGATCCGTATGGGCGGCGAGGAATTTTTAATACTATCGCCGCAGTATGATGGCGATAAGGCCGCTCAGATGGCCGAACGTCTTCGCAAAACCATTTCAGAGACGACCATTTCGGCACGGGGCGTGAATATTTCACTCACCGCATCCTTTGGTGTGATGCAAATGCCGCCTGGAGCAGATTTGTTTACCACAGTAAAAAGCGCCGATCAGGCACTTTTCGACGCGAAAGCCAACGGCCGTAATAAAGTTATTATGGTGTAACGGGCGGTTTAGCTTACCGCCAGCTTAATATCCGCCGCCAGCAGGTAGTTAATTTCACGTTCCAGATCCGCTGTCATGATAGGTTTAGAGTTTAACCAGCCTTCCGGAAAGGTCAGGGTAATACCGTGTTTCTCAGCGGTCACATCAAACTCAGGTAAAAAACCTTCCTGACGTTTAATATTCAACAAAACCGCCAGGCGCAGCAGCGCAATAAGCTTATGGATATCTTCTTTACTGTATTGAGTAAAAGCGGGGATATCTTGCACCCGAATTTTCTTGCGATGAAAGCGTACCAGAGTGGCCAGTAACTCCTGTTGGGCCTGGTTAAAGCCGGGCATATCCACGTTTTGCAAAATATACGCAGAGTGTCGTTGTACGCCGCGGGTATTAATTTGTAAACCCACTTCATGTAACAGCGCCGCCCAGCTTACTATGGCACGGTAGTCGCTGTGGCGCAGCTTCCAGTTTTTCTGGCAGGCGTCATACAGGGTTTTAGTAGTGTTGAGGACCATATTGGCCTGATTGGTATCCACATCGTAACGGGTGGCCAGACTCGATGCGGTGCGGCCACGAATATCTGTGTTGTGCAGCTCATCTTCCATCTGATACAGCACGCCCTCGCGCAGAGCTGCCGGCGAATAATGCAGTGCTTCGATCTTCAGCGCTTTAAATAAACCTATTAACACACACAAGCCAGCAGGAATAACTGCGCGACGATCGTCGCTGATAGCCGGATCGGTAAGATTGTCGATATGGCCAGCTTCAATAAACTGCTTCATGATTTGCTTGAGGGCTTTAAGGGTGACTTCAGCTTCGTCACTCGGCTCTTTCTGGCCCTGATTCACTACCAGGTTACACAGTGTTTTAATGGTACCTGAGGTACCAATACACCGTTGCCAGCCCATGCGGCGGTAACGCTCTTCAATGGGCTCCATTTCCTGTTCAGCGGCGGTAATAGCACGCTCAAATTGTTTGGCTTTTAACTCGCCGCTAGCAAAAAAGCGCTGCGTAAAGCTCACACAGCCCATTTGCAGGCTACGGCACAGTTTAGGCGTTAACCCTTCACCAATAATAAATTCGGTTGAGCCACCGCCTATATCTACCACCAGACGCTTGCCATTATCATGATTGGTATGGGCTACACCTGAGTAAATTAAGCGGGCTTCTTCGGGGCCTGAAATTACTTCAATGGGGTAGGGGAGGATCTCAATGGCCCGTTTAATAAACACATTTGCATTAACTGCCTTTCTAAGTGTGTAAGTGGCCACTATCTTTACAGAGTCTGGCTCAAAGCCTTTTAAACTGTCGGCAATAACTCTTAGCATGGCCAGCCCACGCTCCATGGCTTCTTCAGACAGTACATTGTTGCTATCGAGCCCTTCGGCCAGGCGCACCTTTTGTTTTACCCGATGCAGAATTTGCACCGAGCCGGCTACAATGCGGGCCACAACCAGGTGAAAGCTGTTAGAACCGATATCCAGGGCGGCAACCTTACTGGCTTCGCGACTGTCTACGCTGTCAAAAGAGGCGGGAGTAGGCGTCATTTATTTTTGCTCAAGCTGTTTTAAATAGGTGTAGATCTCTTCCTGCGAACGCAATTTCTTGCGATTGCCCCTTTTAACATACTGGTTCAACTGGTCTTTGTCGATCTGACGAGCCTTCAGCGTGTCTCTGAACTGAATTTCCATGATATCGACAATTCGCTGTTGCAGGGTTTCATCGTAGATTGGCGCACCCACTTCAATACGGTTGTCCATGTTGCGGGTCATCCAGTCTGCCGACGAAATATACACCTTGCGGTTACCGCCGCCGCCGAAGATCATCACCCGGGGGTGTTCCAGGAAACGGTCGACAATGGAGATCAGCTCAATGTTTTCGCTAAGCCCTTTAATGCCCGGGCGCAAACCGCACATGCCGCGCACAATCCCGCGGATCTTAATGCCGGCCTGGCTGGCGCGGTATAAGTCGTCAATCAGCTCTTTATCCACGAGGTTATTAATCTTAAAAGTAATTTGTGCCTCGTGGCCTTCTTTTAAAAACTGTATTTCCTGCCGGATCAACGACTGGATCTTAGTGCGCGCATTGAGCGGCGATATTTGCAGATGCTGAAACTTAAACCGACGATACGGGTAGGAGATCAGCTCAAACACTGAGTTGGCTTCTTCGGCCATTTCCTGGTTTTTGGTAAACAGGCTGTAATCGGTATAAATTTTGGCGGTTTTCTCGTTAAAGTTACCGGTACCAAAATGGGCATAGTGCATTAATTTGCCGCGCTCCTCGCGCGATACAATACACAGCTTAGAGTGGATCTTAAGCGACGGGATCCCCAGTACTACGCGAATACCGGCATCGGTCATGCGTTTCGACCACTCAATGTTGGCTTCTTCGTCAAAACGGGCGCGCAGCTCTACCACCACGGTGACTTTCTTACCGTTATCCACCGCATCAATCAGAGAGCTGACAATCCGCGACTGACTGGCTACCCGGTAAATGTTCAGACGAATCGATTTTACACTGGGGTCGAAAGCCGCCTGGCGTACAAATTCGGTAAAGTGCAGGAAGCGATGATACGGATAATAAAGCAGAATGTCGTGCGCAGTAATGGCTTCGAATACCGTGTTGTAACCGGAAAAGTCCTTGGTATCGATTGCCGGAAGTTTGCTGTTTTCCAGGTAATCCCGCCCCACATTGGGAAAGCCGATAAAGTCTTTAAAGTTACGGTAATGACCGGCTGAATGCAGGGTATCGAGCTTAGTGACTTTTAAGCGTTTTTGCAGATCTTCCACCATGTCTTCCGGCATATCCTGATCGTGGATCACCCGCACCGGCTCGGCAATCAGCCGCTGCTTCATACTTTCTGACATTTTTTCTACGTAACTTTCATCAATTTCATCGTTGATGGAGTACTCAGAATCCCGCGTCATCTTAAACGAGTAAGACTCCAGGGTGTCGAATTTCACAAAGCCGCGGAAGATGTCTTCCATACATAGCTGGATCATGTCGTCGAGCATGATGATGTGTTTGTTTTTGCGGCTCTTTTGCGGCGGGATCAGATGGAAACGCGAGATTTCGCCGGTGGGCACCTGTACGGCAGCAAAGCGCGGATTTCTGCCCTCGCGACGTAACGCTACATACAAGTAAACCGCAGTACCATTCAGGCGGCTCAGCAGGTCGGTTTTCTTATCAATCAGAATGGGCGCAATGTGGCGCAGTACTTTATTAATAAAGTAATTACGCACCCAGTCACGCTGATAATCATCGAGCTGATTTTTGGGTAAAATATAAATATTATAGCGAGCAAGGTTTTTCACCACATCTTTGTGGATCACGTCGAACTTTTTCGACAGCTCCACCACTTTACGCTGGATCTGAATTAACAACCGGCGCTGGAGTTCGGCTTCCTCATCGTTACCGGCATTGTGGGCAATCAGAATCTGACGTTTTACGTCTGCCACCCGCACCCGGAAAAATTCGTCCAGGTTATTCGAGTAAATTCCCAAAAAGCGAATACGCTCAACCGCCGGATTATTTTTGTCGGCAGCCTCTTGCAGCACGCGTTCGTTAAACGCCAGCCAGCTTAATTCCTTGGGATAATATAAATCAGTGGATTCCATATTGATAAATCACTATTTCTGCAATCAAAAAAATAGGCTATAGCCTGCCAGTAAAGTGTGACAGGCAGTTGACGACCCGGCAAAAAATCGCCGTTGATGGCCGCAGGGAAAATTACACAGTGGTAGTAATATCAACAACCAGATCGTTAGCAACCGCTTCCAGCGCTTCTTTCACGTCGTCGCGATCCACGTCGGCCGGAATGGCTACCCGCACTCGTGCTTTAAACATCTCGCTGCCCCAGTTAGGGGCGCTTTCGCAGGTCGAGTTAAAATTAATAATGTTCAGCTCAAAGCGGTTGAGCACATTGGTGAGTTCCTGCACGATCCCCGGGCGGTCGTTACCCATGACTTCAATGGTCAGCTCATCGGCATCCGACAGGGCGGACTCTGTGACCGACTGCGAGTGCACCTGAAGGCCATCCAGGGTGTTGAGGGCGGCAATGAGTTCCTGATGCTTATCGCCAGGCACGAGCGCTTCCACAAACCCGGCGAATTGCCCGGCCATATGCGCAAAACTACTGCCTTGCCAGTTGCCGCCGTACTCGTATACTTTTTTGGCCACTGCATCAACCAGGCCGGGTCTGTCTTTACCAATGATCGTGAAGATGACAGGCTTCATCCTCTTACTCCTTTATTGCGTCCTGAGTCGCGATCTAATTGCATCGCGCAGGCATTAACGGTACCGAATTACATTACTGTGACCTTGCGTGATAATTATTTTTGTTGCCTGACACTCGCGGCATACTGGTGATCAGCTTTATTAGGGTTAACCGCAACGGCTCAGTAGCAACACATCCCGCTTATTCGCAGCTTCCTTTAAGTTTCACTTGATCTTAAAATATCACAACTTACACTGCTGGGCAGTGCAATTTCACGCAAATCGTTGTTCTATACATGAATGTAGCATCTCAACAGGTATCATTCCTGAAAAAACGCTTACGTCGCGATCGGATTGCCCGGTCGGTGATCTCGGTGTTTGGCTACATCGTGTTGCTGACTATGGTGATGATCATCTGGCACCTGTTTTCCCAGGCCATGAATATTGCTGCCTCACCAGGCGTTAAACCGCGCCAGGAAACGCCGGTAATTGCAGGGGGCGAGTTTTTATATGTGGGGGATACGGCTAATGGTCAGGCGGCGGTCATTGCCGGTCCGGGATGCAGTGTGTCACTGGCCCGGTTAAACAACGGCATATTGTCGTCCCGCCAAACTCTGCGTCGGCCCTGTTCGCATACGCTGGATGTGGTGACCAGTTATGGCCTTCCTTATGTGGTGGATATCTCCGCTACCGGCCAGGTGCGTCTACTGCCGGTACCTACCGTTAGTCAGCCGCTCAGGCAATCCAATTTTATTGATACGCCGCTGGCCAATGAGATGTCTTTTGCCTTGCCACAAGAGATATGGGCACAGCAGACCGGCTGGCAAATGGCGGTGGGCGAACAGTGGATCATCATGCAGATAAATACGCCGGATGAAACTCTGGTGCAGTGGATCAACCGTAACAGCCCTACGCAAATCGTGCGTCAGCAATACTCGGCGGATCAGCCCATGGTGTTGTTGCCGGATACCCGCCAGATCATGCTTATCAACAACAACGTACTCACTTTTATCGACAGCAGTAATCAGCGGCTGCATCAGCTTACGGTGGCGCAAAACGTGCGCTGGGCCGAAAGCATTGTTAAAAACCGCTCGGTGTTTGTGGCGCTGGCAAATAACACTCTGGTACGGTTCAGCCTGTATAACCAGGCTGGCATTCTGCGTTACCAACCCGCCTATACTATTCAGCTTGAGTCCAACGAAGTCCCCGTGGCGCTGTATGCTCACGCCAGCGTCAATGGCATTGCTGCCATTACCAGTCAGCAGCAGTTACTGCTAATTAACCGCATCAGCGGCGAAGTGGTGGAGCGCAGGCAACTGCCGGTGATGCCCACAGGGGTTAGCTGGTTTGATTCGCGGGTGTATGTCTATGGGCCGGATGCCTATATTCGCCTCGAAGTACGCAACATGGCAGGGCTCAGTACCACCAACAGTTTATTACTGCCGCATTTATATGAAGGCTATCCGGCTCCCGACCAAATCTGGCAAACCAGTAGTGCCTCGGACTATCAGGAAATTAAAATGAGCCTGGTGCCGCTGCTGATTGGCAGCCTGAAAGCCTCTTCGCTGGCGTTACTGATTGCCATTCCGCTGGCTCTGGGCGCGGCTGTTTATACGGCGTATTTTGCCCGTCCGCGGGTGCGCGATAGCATTAAACCCACTATCGAAATGCTCGAGGCCGTGCCATCGGTACTGATTGGCTTTATTGCGGCGATATGGCTGGCGCCGTTGGCTGAGCGATTCTTGTTTTCCATTGCGGTATTTATGGTGACCCTGCCGGTGATTTTACTGTTTATTGCCCTGGTGCAGCACCGCGTGGCGCAAAACGTTAGCAGTGAGTTGCAGAACTTTGCCGAGGCCGTGCTGCCGGTACTGGGAATAGTGGTGTACGGCTATATTTGTGTGGCCTGGGCACCAGACTGGCTGCTGGCCGCGATGGATGCCGACGACTTTACCTTTTTTGCCCATACCACCGAAGTGCCAGTGGGTAAAACTACCATTCTGGTAGCCATTGCATTGGGCCTGGCTATTTCACCGAGTATTTATTCGCTGGCCGAGGATGCCATTAGCGGTGTGCCCCACAGTTTACGTCAGGCCTCCTATGCGCTGGGCGCCACCCGCTTACAAACCCTGCGACGGGTAGTATTAAAGGTGGCATTTCCGGGCATAGTGGCAGCTATTATGCTGGGCTTTGGTCGCGCCTTTGGTGAAACCATGATTGTATTAATGGTAACCGGTAACACGCCCATTGCCGATTGGGATTTATTTGCCGGGTTACGGGCGCTCACCGCCAACCTGGCCATTGAGTTGCCCGAGGCCGAGGTGCACAGTATTCATTATCAGGTGCTGTTTTTAACGGCCTGCGTGCTGTTTAGCTTTACCTTTATTGTAAATACGCTGGCTGAATTATTGCGCCAGCGTTCCCGCCGGGTGAAAAGTCATGGGTAAATGGTCGCTCCGGCAGTTTTTAACCAACCGTCAGCAGCAATCCTATGTGATTAGCCTGGGCGCGTTTTGTGCCGGATTGCTGGTGGTTGCCCTGGCGTGCGTGCTGATGCTTATTACCATTCGTGGGCTTGACTATTTCTGGCCACGGCCGGTGCAAAGTATTGAGTTTGAGTTACCCGATGGCACAGCCAAACAGGTTTATGCGCAAATTAACGAGCGCCATATTAACTCGCCAGCAGAAAGTGGCAGCGAGCCGGCTTTTGTGTTTCGCTACTCTGATAGCCAGCATCCCTATGGCCGTTCATTGCTGGTAGAAGCCAATGCCGTAGAGGCCATCAGCGAGGCAGCACAAGCGGCTGATATTTTGTTAAATAACGGTACCCGGGTATTCAGCGAACCGTTAAGCATTCGCTTGCCACAAGGGCAATCAGGCGAGCTGGCCCAGTACGATGAGATTCGCGACACGGTAACTACTATCAGGGAGCAAATCGAAACGGTGCGTAAAGAGCGTTTAGCCAGTGTTCACCGTGAGCTGGCGAGTTTGGATCTTCGCCAAGTCGAACAAGATGCCCCGGCTCGTTTACGCCTGTATGCCGACTTTGAGCGCTGGCAGCAGGAGGTGTTACGCCTGGAAGCGCAACTGGCCGATTATCAGCTGGTCACCCGGTTTAACAATGGCAGTGAGTTTTTAATTCCCCTTGATGACATCGATCGCCTCAGTTATCCGGGGCAGCTCGACTGGTTTGGGAAACTGGGAATCGTGGGTGCTGGCGTGGTGGCTTTTCTTACCGACGCGCCCAAACAGGCTAACACGGCTGGCGGAGTGTTTCCGGCCTTGTTTGGCACCGTGCTGATGATATTTGTAATGACCATTCTGGTTACGCCCTTTGGTGTGCTCGCCGCAGTGTATTTGCATGAATATGCCCCGGATAACCATTTAACCTCGGTGATCCGCATTTGCGTAAGCAATATGGCTGGCGTGCCATCGATTGTTTATGGGGTATTTGGCCTGGGCTTTTTTGTGTACCTGGTGGGCGGCAATATTGATGAGCTGTTTTTTAAAGACGCATTGCCGGCCCCTACCATGGGCACGCCGGGTGTGTTCTGGGCGTCACTGACCATGGCTATCTTAACGCTGCCGGTGGTGATTGTGGCTACCGAAGAAGGCCTGCGGCGCGTGCCAGAAGGTTTAAAGTCGGGCAGTTATGCTCTGGGTGCCACCAAATTTGAAACCATCTGGCATACCGTGCTGCCCATGGCCAGCCCCGGTATTATGACCGGCGTGATCCTGGCCATTGCCCGCGCCGCCGGAGAAGTTGCACCACTTATGCTGGTGGGGGCAGTGAAGTTTGCGCCCAACCTGCCTTTTGACGGTGAGTTTCCGTATCTTCATCTGGATCGCCAGTTTATGCATTTAGGCGTACTGATTTACGATGGGGCTTTTCATAGCCAGACCGACGTGCGCAGCGCTTCTTTAATGTTTGCCAGCTGTCTGTTGTTACTGGTGGTGGTTTTTGTGTTAAATGTACTGGCGGTGATATTGCGCCGGCGCTTAAGAAAGCGTTATTTACGCGGCTATTAGAGGTTGTGATCCCATGCTGAAATTGTTTGAACGAGAACAGCTCAACTTAGCAAAACTGCCCGAGGCGCAAACCGCCATTGAGGTGCGGGATTTGTGTTTGCGGTTTGGCGATAAGCATGTGCTCCACAACATCACCATGCGCATTCCGAAAAACCGTATTACCGCGTTGATTGGTCAGTCGGGGTGCGGCAAGTCTACTTTGATCAGCTGTTTTAACCGCATGAATGATCTTATCGATAACAGCGTAATGGAAGGTGAGATTATCATCGACGGGCGCAACATTAACCGCAAAAAAGAAAACCTTTCTATATTGCGCTCTCAGGTGGGCATGGTGTTTCAACGACCTAACCCTTTCCCTATGAGCATCTACGATAATGTGTGCTACGGATTACGCCTGCAGGGGATTAAACAACGCCGCCAGCTGGATGACGCGGTAGAGCGGGCGCTGATAGAGGCGGCCCTGTGGGACGAAGTAAAAGATCGCTTATTCGAATCGGCCACCACGCTCTCGGGCGGTCAGCAACAGCGGTTAGTGATTGCCAGAGCGTTAGCACTTAAACCGTCGATTTTATTACTGGACGAACCTACCTCGGCGCTCGATCCGCTCACCACGCTTATAATAGAAGAGCTGATGGCAGACCTTAAAAAGCGTTGTACCATTGTAATCGTTACCCACAACATGCAGCAGGCCTCGCGGGTGTCTGATTACACCGCCTTTTTACATCAGGGCGAACTGGTGGAATACAGCGACAGTGATACCCTGTTTACGCTGCCAGAGAAAAAACAAACCGAAGACTACATTACCGGCCGTTACGGCTAATTACGGGCTGTATAGGAGCTTATTATGCGACAGGTTGCACTCAATACACACATTTCCGGCCGGTTTAATATCGAGCTGGAAAACTTACGTAACTCGGTAATGGCCATGGGTGGGGAAGTAGAGCAGCAGCTGGCAGATACCTTAAAAGCCATTGCCACTAATAATCCGGGTTTGGCCGAAACGGTCATCCTCAACGATTTGAAAATTAACTCTATGGAAATTCAGATCGACGAGGAGTGCTTACGCATTATCGCCAAGCGCCACCCGACTGCCAGCGATTTGCGCCTGATTATGATTATCTCCAAGGCCATCACCGATATTGAACGCATGGGCGATGAGATAGAGCGGATCGCCAGGCTGGTAACCAAGCAAAAACTGCCCGCCGATGTGGCCATAAAAAGCAGTATGTTATCGATAGGGCAGCAGGCTGCAGCCATGATGCGCGGTACTTTTGATGCCTTTGCCCGCCTCGATGAGGAAGCGGCGCTGGAAGTGTACGATCAGGACAACAGTATCGACAGTGAATATAAAAAGCTGCTGAGCTATACCGCTGATGAAATGTCGCGCTCCGGCGACTCCATGGAAGACTGGCTGGAAATCCTCTGGGCCTTGCGATCGCTGGAAAGAATAGGCGACCGCTGCAAAAATATTTGTGAATATGTGGTGTCGCTCACCAGCGGGCGCGATGTTCGCCATACGCCGCTGGAGAATCTACAGCAAAAACTCGACAATATCAGCGAGAGCTAGCAACGAGGATGGTTGTCTTAAATCTGTAATATAAATGACATAATTGACTTAATAATCGCCGAACGGTGATGATTGTCTGATTTATTGTGATGAATTATTAAAAATGGCCTATGGCTCGACGGCACTTTGCGCTAGAATGCGCCGCAACCATTAAGGTAATTGTATAAAAATTCAACCAAACCAAGATGCTTAAAGTTTTTTTATTGCCAGCGCTGAGTAAACCGACAGAATTTGCTCAGACAACAGAAACTCAGTTTCCTGCACTTTTCGTGGCATACAGCTAGGCACAACCGGAGCGACTGTCTGTGGAAATCCTACAAAGTTATGGCATGATCCTGATTATCCTCGCTGCCGTTGTTGGTTTTGTAATGGCGTGGGGGATTGGTGCTAACGACGTGGCGAATGCCATGGGAACCTCAGTAGGTTCTAAAGCGTTAACTATCAAGCAAGCCATCATTATTGCGATGATCTTCGAATTTGCCGGCGCCTATCTGGCCGGTGGCGAGGTAACATCGACCATTCGTAAAGGTATTATCGATACCGCATACTTTATTGATATTCCCGAATACCTGGTACTGGGTATGATTTCTGCGCTGTTTGCTGCCGGTATCTGGCTGGGCGTGGCGTCTTATCTGGGCTGGCCTGTGTCTACCACCCATTCCATTATTGGTGCCATTATCGGTTTTACCGCTGTTGGTGTGAGTATGGATGCCGTTGCCTGGAGCAAAGTGGGCGGCATTGTGGGCAGTTGGGTGGTTACCCCGGCTATCTCCGGCATTATTGCGTACCTTATTTACCAAAGCGCCAGTAAACTGATTTTCCAAACCGACAAGCCGTTTGAAAACGCGCAAAAATACGTGCCTTTCTACATGGCATTCGCCGGCTTTGTAATGGCGCTGGTTACCATTAAAAAGGGCCTCAAGCATGTTGGCCTGAACATGTCTGACACCTCGGGTTATTTGCTTGCTATCGCCCTTTCGGTAGTCATTGCTTTTATTGGTAAGTGGCTTATCAGCCGTCAGACTTACAGCCATTCAGACGATGCCGAACTGCAACGCGCTAACGTAGAAAAGGTGTTTGCCCTGCTAATGGTGGTAACAGCCTGTTGTATGGCTTTTGCCCACGGCTCAAACGATGTAGCGAATGCCATTGGCCCCTTGGCGGCCGTGGTAAGCGTGGTGTCTACCGGCGAAATTACTGCCAGCAGCACACTGGCGCCGTGGATCCTGCCTTTAGGTGGGTTAGGTATTGTGGCCGGTCTGGCCCTGTTTGGTCACCGGGTTATCGCTACCATCGGTGAGGGTATCACTCACTTAACGCCTAGCCGTGGTTTTGCGGCAGAGATGGCGGCCGCCTGTACCGTGGTAATCGCTTCGGGCACCGGTTTACCTATTTCGACCACACAAACGCTGGTTGGAGCGGTGTTAGGTGTGGGCCTGGCACGCGGCGTGTCGGCGCTCAACCTGGGCATTATTCGTAATATCGTGATTTCATGGATTGTAACGTTGCCTGCCGGCGCGATTTTATCCATCGCCTGCTTCTTCACTCTTAAGGCTGTTTTCGGCGTTTAATAGCGGCCAGCAAAGCTGCAGAGCAAAAGTATTCAGATACAAAAAAATCCGATGGTTTTGCCATCGGATTTTCTTTATGCGGTATGCACTTAGGTAACGCACCTGTTGCTTACGATTTAATACAAATCACCGTATTAGCGGCTATATTTTTTGTTATTAGTCGTGTGCCAGAAGTTTAGACTTCTTTTCGATTTTGCAATCCAGAATACGCTGGGTATTTTTACGACCCAGGTAGGCGGCAATAGCGTACGGGTGCTTGCGTTTAAAAAATTTTGTGAATGCCTTAAGCATGGTAAGCCCCCCTTTTTTTACTTGGTTTTTCACTCTTTAAAATTACATTATTACAGTTTTGTGATCAAGCGGATTTTGCGGCTGATACAAATCAGGTTCGGCTATTTTCCACTCTGTAATAATTTAACTACTTGATATGTAGGTACTAATTTTTACGGAAGATGTATCAAAAATAATTAAAATAAGTCGTCGTTATGGCTGGAAAAGCCATCATAGAACCATCATATTTAATCTATAGTATTAAATGCAGGCTAAAAATAATGGTGAGGCAGCGGCCATGATTGGGCATTTCAACAACATTCTTTGCGTTATTACCAGTATTAGCGAGCAGCAGGCTTTGGTTGAACAAGCCTTACATGTGGCCGAAAGCCATCAGGCCTCGCTTACTCTGCATCTGGCTCTGGAAAGCTTGCCGCCAAATGCCAGCCTGGTAATGGCGTCATTCGCCTACATTGATTCGCAGCAGTCACTCAAAGAAGAAGCCCGGGAACGGCTTAGTGCCATGGTCGGTAAGTTAAACGTTACTGAGCGGCCAGAGACTTTGGTGACGGTAGGCAAGCCTTATTACGATGTGATCCAGCAGGTAATGCATGCCGGCCATGATTTGGTGATCAGTCAGGCTCGAAGCGGCATGTCTGGCTTCTTACTGGGTGCCGATGCCATGCATCTGCTACGCAAATGCCCATGCCCGGTATGGCTTATCCACGAAGAAACCGCGCGCAACTATAAATCGGTAATGGCGGCAGTGGATGTAAATTACCACTTCACCCGCGAAGAAAACCAAACACGCCGGCAGTTAAACGAAGCGGTAATTGCGAGCGCCGCAGAAGTGGCCCTGCTCGAAAACGCTCGGTTACACATAGTGCATGTTTACGATGCTGCACCCCGGCATATGATGCGCGACGGTTTAATGCGTAGTTATCAGCAACAAATAGACAATGCCCTGGCTGAAGTCAGAAAAGAGCGCAGTGAAGAATTGGCTAAGCTGGTAGCCAGCCTGCAGCAGAAGTTTGACGACAAAAGTTTAGGATACCTGCAACCAGAAGTGCACCTCGCCGATGGCCACCCGGCAGAGGGGGTGTGCCGCATGGCCGAGTCGCTAAAGGCCGATGTGGTGGTTATGGGCACGGTTGCCCGGGTAGGCGTACCAGGCCTGTTAATGGGCAATACCGCCGAAGATGTACTGAGTAACCTGGACTGTGCAGTACTGGCGCTCAAACCGGAAGGCTTTGAATCTATCGTACCAAAGGAAAATAACTAACCCACAGTGCAGTTGTTTGCCGGCTGGTATATCGCGTGAAATAGCCTCTAAGGAGGCCAGTCATGATCGAAAAATATCCGGCAGTTTATATACTCACCAATTCCTACAAAACCGTGTTCTACACCGGCGTAACCACCAATTTGTTACAACGGATATACCAACACAAGATGCATCTGGCCGACGGCTTCAGTAAAAAATACGGCTTAAAGCTGTTGGTGTATTTTGAAATGCACGAAGACATCGAAGCCGCTATTCAACGGGAAAAGCGCCTCAAGCGCTGGCGCCGGGATTGGAAAATAAAGCTCATCGAAAAACAAAACCCCCACTGGCAGGATTTATACCCACTAATACAGGGGTGACTATTCTCATTGCCGTTATCCCGGCCAGAAAATTACTGTCATCCCGGCCCACGAGCCGGGATCTCCCAAGCAGTCTGGCTCAGCCCAAATAGCCTTTTATGGAGATCCCCGCCCAGAAGCACGCGGGGATGACTATTTTTAACTCTGTCATCCCGGCCCACGAGCCGGGATCTCCCAAACGGTCTGGCTCAGCCCAAATAGTCTTTTATGGAGATCCCCGCCCAGAAGCATACGGGGATGACAATTTTTATTCCCGTCATCCCGGCCCACGAGCCGGGATCTCCCAAACGGTCTGGCTCAGCCCAAATAGTCTTTTATGGAGATCCCCGCCCAGAAGCATGCGGGGATGACAATTTTTATTCCCGTCATCCCGGCCCACGAGCCGGGATCTCCCAAACAGTCTGGCTGAGCCTAAATAGCCTTTTATGGAGATCCCCGTCCAGGAGCATGCGGGGATGACTATTTTTAACTCTGTCATTCCGGCCCACGAGCGGGGATCTCCCAAACGGTCTGGCTGAGCCTAAATAGCCTTTTATGGAGATCCCCGCCCAGAAGCATGCGGGGATGACGATGGGGGACATGCGGGAGTGACGTAAGGGGCAGAGCATCCGTATGACTATCCTCATTCCCCTCATCCCGGCCAAAATTAAACAGTCATCCCAGCCAATAAAATATTGTCATCCCGGCCCACGAGCCGGGATCTCCCAAACAGTCTGGCTGAGCCTAAATAGCCTTTTATGGAGATCCCCGCCCAGGAGCATGCGGGGATGACGGAGGGGTGCATGTGGGGGGGACGGAAGAGGCAGAGCATCCATATGACTATCCTCATTCCCCTCATCCCGGCCAAAATTAAACAGTCATCCCAGCCAATAAAATATTGTCATCCCGGCCCACGAGCCGGGCTCTCCCAAACAGTCTGGCTGAGCCGAAATAGCCTTTTATGGAGATCCCCGCCCAGGAGCATGCGGGGATGACTATTTTTAACTCTGTCATCCCGGCCCACGAGCCGGGCTCTCCCAAACAGTCTGGCTCAGCTCAAATAGACTTTTATGGAGATCCCCGCCCAGAAGCATACGGGGATGACGGTGGGGTGCATGCGGGGATGACTATTTTTAACTCTGTCATCCCGGCCCACGAGCCGGGATCTCCCAAACAGTCTGGCTCAGCCTAGATAGCCTTTTATGAAGAGCCCCTAATCAATCCGATAAGCGATGACATCGCCTGCTACACCATCGTAACTCAGCCCCCGGCCGGGAAATGTCATGTCGTCTATGAAATATACGAAATGAGGAGCGTCATTTTGTGATACCGGTACGTCTTCATGGGTGTTGATATAAGCGCAGATATCCTGATGAGCAAAAGTATTCCAGCCTGGCTCCAATCGGTTTGAAAAAGTTTGCACAACGTTAATATCCCCTACGCCTTCCATTAGCGCCTCCCACAGTTCGGCACACCCCTGGCTGTTTTGGCTACTGCCCATGGGCCAGCCATTGTCTGAGAAAGCAATTTGAGTGTTGTTGATTTGTAGTGTGTCGCTGCCGCTTACAATACGTTTAACGTGAAGCAGTTGCAGTCCGCTTTTAAAGGCTGACATGGTGGACAGCGTCTGGCTGGTTTCGGCATCATCGGCAATGTTAATAAATACTGGTGCGGCGGTAACCGACAGTGTGCCAACAATAACAATTACAGTAATGAGTTCGATGAGGGTATATCCCTTAAGCTTAGCTACTTCCATGTTGTTTAGGGCAGTTGAAAAGACGTATATCAAGCGTAGTCCAAGGTGTATAAAAAATGTGCTTTGCGGCTGTTTTTTGTTCTTATTTAGGGTATCTGGTTGCATCCTTTGGTATTGTGGAGCATACCTTTGTTGTCGGAGAACTTGTGACTGGTAAATAAAACCAAAAATACCGGCACAGGGCCGGTATTTTCACAACATCATGGCAGAATTAAAAAGTATACACCTGGGCTTTGGCCAGCATATCATCGGCCGATAGATCTTCGGTTACGCACTTTTTCACATCTTTTTTGCTAAAAATGTACACCCGGTCAGCGGCTTTGCCTTCTTCACCGCGGGCAAAGTCATCCAGCACAAAGGTAATGTGCTCACTATCCGGTAATTCCCGCAAGCCCGCACCAAAGCTACACAGGGTATCGCCGATACTGGCCTCAAAGTTAGCCAGGAAAGATTTATAAGACTCCTCCTGGGCTTTCTTTTGTTTTTCCAGTTCGGCTTGCTTCTCGGCAGCCAGTTCTTTGGTTTCCTTCGCGATCACCTGTTCTTTCGCTTTAAGCTTTTCCAGCTCTTTTTTCATTTCCTTGATTTCTTTTTCCACTTCTTTCTGGCGTTCTTCGTCGGCCGTGCGAAGCTCAAATTCTAAATCACGGTTGCGGCGCTCCAGCTCGCGCATTTCCCATTCTACTTCGCGGTGATCGCTGCGAAACTCCCGCATACGGTCATCAGTTTCCCGAATAATGTGCTCTACTTTACGTATCACCTGATGAGCCGTGTCTTCCCAGTCGGCAGACTCAAAAATGACTTCGTAATCACCGTCGGTTTCTACATGAACCCCATCGGCGGTTACGGTAACTGCAGGCGCTGGCGGAGCTGGTGGCGCGCCAGGAATGTTACCTAAGAATTCACCAAAATTAAAATCGAATACCCGGCTCATACCACCGGTACGAATGGTAAATACCACACCCTGTTTAGCCAGGTAGGTAGACTCAATACCCCGAAAACGCACTTTGTCTTTACGGGTATCCTGCTTTAACGCCGTTTCGATTACGCCCGACATAATAGTGAGCTGACGGTCGAGTTCGGGTAAGTCCTGTGCCGTAGCAACAGAGCTTAACGTTGCGCTACCGATTAATGTGCCCAGTAGCGTGGCAAGAGTGGTTACTTTCATAATAGTGTCCAAGAGGTTGATTATTCGGTAACGGCGGGATAACCGTCGTCGATGGCATTAATTTCACGCTGCAGCTGAGTGAGCTGGCGTGTGTAGTAGCGCTGGTCGTCGTCGCGCTGCTGGTTAATAAACTGCACCAGTTCGGCAAAGTCTTCGCGGCGCTCCTGGCGGCTCGACTTCAATAAGTACTGCGCAAGCTGGGCGCTGCTGTCTTGTTGCTGTTGCTGCAGCGCGTTGACATACTGGGTAAACATGGCCTGGTTGGCCTGCTGATAATCGTTTATGCGATCGGCTACCAATGCGGCCACTTCGGCTTCACTGGGCCCAGCCGGTGCACTCTGAGCAAAGCCCAGGGTCACCCGGCCTTCCTGTACCTGAACTGAAAAGCCACTTAGCACCATCACCATGGCGGCTGCGGACATGGCCATCGACACCGCTGGCAGCCCTTGCCATTGCCACCATTTAGGTTTATCCGGGGCAATAAAGGTGGCGTTTTTATCCCAGGCGGGCATGGGCGGTGCGCTGAACTGCTCGGCCGCCACATTCAGTTGGGTGGCCGTGGCAACCCGGGCCGCAAAATCTGCGTCGCTCACGCACAGAGCTTCAAAGGCGCTGCGTTCGTCTTCTGTCAGGGCGTTATCGAGCCACTGACCAAACAAATATTCAGGGGATTGATTAACCATGTTCTACCTCCAAATCCAGCTTTAACTTCGACAGGGCGCTGTACAGGCGCGACTTCACCGTGTTGCTGGAGAGTCCCAGCTGATCGGCGATTTCCTCAAAAGTAAACTGGCCAAAAAATTTCAGTTCAATCACAGCCCGTTGGGCAAGCGGTAAGCGCTGCATGGCATGAGTTAACGACTGGCTGGTAATGTCGGTCATTAATGAATGCTCGGGCGTTGGGCGTTCGCAGCTCAGCTCTTCGCTGTCTTCAAGAGGAGTATCCGGGCGTTTACGCCGGTAAAACTCAATACAACGAAAATGTGCAATGCGATACAGCCAGGCCTTAAAACTGCCTTCACCACGAAAGTTCGACAGGCTCTTAAATACCGCAATAAAAATATCCTGCATCATGTCGGCCGCGTCGTGTGGCGTGCCTGTCATGCGAATACCGTACTGATAAATACCGGTTTCGTAGCGTTTGATCAGCGTGAACCAGGCTTTTTTACTGCCCTTTAATGCCTGTTCAATAAGTTGTTCGTCACGCTTTTCAAACACCGGATATTCCCATTTTTATGATTGTGTTGTGGGTATAGTCGGGGGGCAGGGCAAAAAAGTTTGCCCTGTTTTAAATTAATTTAGCGTAGGTACCGGTAATAAGGGAGAAAGAATTTCGCCTACCCGGCGGAACAGCCGCATACGCGTGGTGCCCGAGCGCCAGACCAGGCCAATTTCACGGTACGCTTCGTCCTCTGAAGGAAAAGACACCAGGTTGGTGTTTTTCAGCAGATCCTGATTGAGCGCCAGCTCCGGCAAAAAGGTGTAGCCAAGCTTGCTGTTAGCCAGCTGCACCAGCGTGTATAACGAACTGGCGGCCAACGAGCTTATCTGATCGCTGTGCTGCAGGTTACAGGCACTTACTGCATGGCCTGTCATGCAGTGTTCCTGCTGCAGTAAAAAGATACTCTTTTTCGGCAGACTCTGAATATCCAGCGGCTTAGGTAATTGGCTGGCCAGCTCTTTATGGGCAATTAAATGAAACGGATCGTGCCCCAGCACCATTTGTTTACAGCCCGGGGTTTCCATGGGCAGTGCCAGCACCAGTAAATCCAGACTGCCATCCGTTAACTGTTGCAGCAGATTGGCGGTGGTATCTTCCTGCAGTTCTAACTGGATCTCCGGTAAAAACGCATTAAAGGCACCCAGCATGGCTTCAAACAAAAATGGCGCAATGGTAGGAATAACCCCAAGCCGCAGTTTACCGCGCTGCCAGTTACCGGCATTCTGCGCATACTCAACCAGCTCGCCGGCTTCCTGCAAAATAACCTTGGCACGCTCCACTACATCCAGGCCCAGCGAGGTAAACACAAAGGTTTTATGTTCCCGCTCCAGTAACTGACTACCAAAGTGCTCTTCCAGATTTTGGATCGCCGTACTCAGGGTAGACTGACTCACATTACACCGCTGCGCCGCACGGTGAAAATGCTGCTCCTGATGCAAGGTCACCAAATAATGAAGATGTTTTAAATTAGGCCATTTCATGCATAACACTCGATTGTTATTTGTATTTTTAATCTAGTATATAGATAAAGAGGGAAAATGCATCCTTAAATTTACTATCATTATGGTTATTAAAACATTGCCATCACGGTGAATATTGTTCAGTCATCTCGGCCAATATCATTCAGTCATCTCGGCCAAAAATTACAGTCATCCCGGCCCACGAGCCGGGAGCTCCTCCTTTCCCGTCATACCCGAAGATACAAAGTATCTATCCGGTATCTCCCAAACAGTCTGGCTCAGCTCAAATAGCCTTTTAAGGAGATCCCCGCTCAGGAACGTGCGGGGATGACGAAGGTGTAGGAATGCGGGGATGACTATTCTCAATCCTGTCATCCCGGCCCACGAGCCGGGATCTCCTCCTTTCCCGTCATACCCGAAGATACAAAGTATCTATCCGGTATCTCCCAAACAGTCTGACTTCGCTCAAATAGCCTTTTAAGGAGATCCCCGCTCAGGAACATGCGGGGATGACGAAGGTGTAGGAATGCGGGGATGACTATTCTCAATCCTGTCATCCCGGCCCACGAGCCGGGATCTCCTACTTTCCCGTCATACCGGAAGATACGAAGTATCTATCCGGTATCTCCCGAACAGTCTGACTTCGCTTAAATAGCCTTTTAAGGAGATCCCCGCCCAAGAGCATGCGGGGATGACGAAGGTGGTAGCATGCGGGGATGACTATTCTCTATCCTGTCATCCCGGCCCACGAGCCGGGATCTCCTCCTTTCCTGTCATACCGGAAGATACGAAGTATCTATCCGGTATCTCCCAAACAGTCTGCTCCGCTCAAATAGCCTTTTAAGGAGATCCCCGCTCAAGAGCACGCGGGGATGACGAAGTTGGTGCACGCGGGGATGACGAAGTTGGCGCATGCGGGGATGACGAAGGTGGAGGCATGCTGGGATGACGAGGAAGGACACCCCCCAAAATCCACTTATCAAAAATAATACCTGGCAAACACTGGTAATAACCAACATTAATAATAAAGCTGTATAGTTACTAACCAATGGATGTGTTGTTGTTTCCTCCAGACAACAACCAGTGTTCCTTCCATTTCTGTGTTGTGTGAACCCTTTTTTGCCCCGTTCAAAACGGGGCTTTTTTATGGGCGGCTGAAGAAAATCTGCAATCAAGAATATCACCGACAATTCCCAATTCCTTTGTCTGATTTGTATCACCTCAAAAGGTTCTGTTGTAAAGTATGGATTCATAACAAAAAAACAGCACCGCGCTCGGTTTAGCGGGCGCCAACCGCGGAAGCTTCAATGTTCGATAAACTGCGCGTTTACTATGGTTTAAAAGTATTTCAGACTTATAAATGGTCGTTTGTAATTGTTGTTTCGCTCATGGTGAGTGAAACCGCGGTGGGACTGAGTTTGCCATATTTAATTGGTCAGCAGTCACAGGCTTTTTTAGATGAAGTCACTATCCTCAACGACAACCACCTAAAATATCTTTTTCTATGGATAGGGTTATTTGCCGGACAAGCTGCGCTGCGCTTTTTCTCCAGTTACAACGTTAACCTGGTGGGGGCGCGGTTAATGGCCGATTTCAGCTGCCGGCTGTATGATCACATCCAGGTATTACCCATTCAGTATTTCCAGGAAAATAAGCGCGGTGATGTGCTGTCTATGCTGACTAACGATCTGGCCGTAGTCAGTTTTTTTGTGTCCAGTGTGCTGACCAATTTGATCCCCAACATTTTGGTGTTAATTGGTGCTTCAATTCTGATGTACATGATTGAACCGACTATTGCTTTGTTAATTTGTTTTCTGGTGCCACTTATCTACGTGATATTAAAGTTTGTAAGTCGGGGGATGCAGCCGATTTCTCAGCAGCTGGTGCAGCGCCAGGCCGATACGCTGGCCCAGGCCAGTGAAAACATTGGTGCTATATCGTTAATTAAAGCGTTTAATAAAGAAGCGGATGAGTCGTCTAAATTCAGGCAACGAACCAATGAAGTACTGGCACTCAGAGCAAAACAATTTCGTTTACAGGCGTTACTATCACCGCTCATTCAGTTTCTGGCCTCAATATGTATTTTGATTGTGGTGATCATGAGCGTATTAAAGTTTAATGCCGGCTCTCTGGGAATTCCCGACCTCATCACAATGCTGCTCTACGGTATTATATTTACCCGGCCACTGGGCTCCCTGGCAGGCCTTTACGGGCAACTTCAGCAGGTTATCGGCGCATCTGCACGGCTACTGCACGTGTATCACCTTGAAAGCGAACCGCGTGATTCTGGCGGTATTGCCGCGCAAATTAACGACGGAGACATTGTATTTGATAAAGTGTCTTTTGGTTTTGCGCAGCGCGGGGAGATTCTGAAAGATGTATCCTTTCATCTCAAGCCACAACAAAACATGCTGATATATGGGCAAAATGGCGGCGGGAAGACCACTTTATTGCATCTTATCATGCGTTTTTACGAGCCAGTTTCCGGCGAAATTATTATCGATGGCTTTAATGTACAAAATACCACTATTCGTTCGTTACGGTCGGCCATCGGATTGGTGTCGCAGGATGTACTGCTACTCAATGGCACCATTTTTGAAAATTTGACTTATGGCTTAGCAAACCCGGTAGCCGATGAGGTATACAAAGCGGCTAGCCAGGCAGGCCTCGACAATATCATCATGCGTTTACCTAACGGGTACGACACTCAGGTAGGCGAGGGAGGTATAAAGTTATCCGGTGGGCAGCGCCAACGCATTGCTTTGGCCCGTGCGTTGCTGCTGAAACCCAGGATCTTGTTACTCGATGAGCCAACCTCTATGTTAGATGAACAAGCCAGACTCAGTTTTAAAGAGGAATTTCATGGATTGTTTGCCCGGTTTACCGTTATCATGATCTCCCACGATCCCACGCTTTCTAACGTAGCCGACGTGGTTTATAAGTTGGAAAACGGTGAGTTAAATCGGCAGTAAATGCAGTCAGGTAAATAAAGGAGTAAAACATGGCTACCTATCAACTTAAACCCGATCTATTACTGCAAAAAGTTGCAGATGAGATGGTGTTATTGGAGCCTGAATCAGGCGAGTATTTTACCCTTAATAGCGTTGGCGCCGACATGCTTGAGCTCATGCAGCAGGGGAAATCTTCGCCGGAAATCGCGCAGCATATAGCAACCGATTACGACGTGCCGACAGCCCAGGTACAAGCTGATTTAGATGAACTATTAAAACAGCTTGAAGAGGCTAATCTGGCCGATATAGTAAGTGATTAAGCGCTGTAAACAATTACTGTCATTACCAGCGGCCGAGCGTCGCTGGTTTTGGTTGTGCTGGTGGCAGTTTGCCAAATGGCATCTGATTATTCAGTATTGTTCCTACGGGAAATGGAAAAACGTAATATTTAATAGTGTTTATAGCGAAAGTGGGCGTTCACTACACATTCCTCTTGCAAAAGCGATTCAGCTCAGTGAGATGGCGGCGCGTAATCATATATTTACGATAAATTGCTTACGCCGATGCTTGGTTCAACAGCAGTTGCTTGCGCGTTACGGCTACTCGCTAAACCTGCATTTTGGCGTAAAAAAACAGCAAGGAAAATTAAAAGCCCACTGCTGGTTAACTTATCAAAACAAGCTGATAAATGATGGTGATGAGGTGGTCTCCACTTACACCGAACTCACTCTGGCAGAACATCAGAGCCAACAGATTATCAATGCGCTGAAATAGCTAGGTGATCCCGGCAAAAAAATATAGTCATCCCGGCCCCCGAGCGGGGATCTCCGTCTTCCCCGTCACACTGGAAGATACAAAGTATCTATCCGGGATCTCCGTCTTCCCCGTCATACCGGAAGATACAAAGTATCTATCCGGTATCTCCCAAACAGTTTGGCTCAGCTTAAATAGCTTTTTAAGGAGATCCCCGCTAAAGAGCATGCGGGGATGACGAAGCAAGAGGCATGCGGGGATGACGAAGGGGGAGGCATGCGGGGATGACGAAGGGAGAGGCACGCGGGGATGACTATTCTTATTCCTGTCATCCCGGCCTGCGAGCCGGGATCTCCGTCTTCCCCGTCATACCGGAAGATACAAAGTATCTATCCGGTATCTCCCAAACAGTTTGACTCCGTTTAAATAGCTTTTTAAGGACGTCCCCGCTTAAAAGCATGCGGGGATGACGAAGGGGGAGGCATGCGGGGATGACGAAGGTGAGGCATGCGGGGATGGCGAGACTATCTACCTCAGTGATGCTGCTGGATCCAGCGTTGGGTTAATATGGCGTATAATAAGTCCACGTGTACATGGGCCTTATTACTCCCTACGGTTTGATCAAAAGCACTCAGTAGCTTTGAATTATCCAATAACCCCATTTCTTCCAGGCGTGTGTCTTCCAGCAACTTTCTTAGTGACTCAGCGTTATCTTTTACCAACTGGCCAAAATGATTATCAAAAGTGACTTTCTGAACGTTCCAACAAACGCTATCCGGGAGTAAGTTATCCATTGCATTACGCAGTAACCATTTAGGATAAGCGCCACGAATAAGTTGTTTAGGTGGAACGGCGAAACTGAATTCAGCAATGCGCGGATCAAAAAATGGATGCGCTACTTCAATACCATACTGCCAGGCTACTTTTTGATAAGAGCGAAGCGAATTAAACGTAGAGGTAGTTTTAAGCGCCTGGTAACGGGCATAGCCTACTTCATCTTTATTAGGATTAAAGGGGTTAGTAACCGTGCCGGTTTCTTGCGCCAACGCACTGGCTTTTGGCGTTAACCAGGCGGGTAAATCGGCGGGTTGACGCCCTTTAATTTGCCGCGCCAAAGCCATCAGTGACTGCGGGATCATAGGCTTCACAAACAACGAACGAAATACCGGCCACGGTGCCATTCCGGTTTGCTTACAGGCCTTAAGTACCTCGCTCAACACGCCAAATTCACCCTGCTTTAAGCGCTGAGTATAAGCACTGGCGTGCCCCCAGCACATTTCATCGCCACCATTACCGGTAAGTAATCGGTGACTACCTGCCGCTTGAATAATCTCGCATTCCTGATGATAACGCGGAGAAAGTACAGTACCCGGTGAATCAAAATCGGTGGGATACAGAGATAAGAAATCCCGGTGAGCCCCGGCATCTACCGTGATCTGGATGGGATCCTGAAGGCCCAGATGCGCATACATCGCCTTAATGTTGTCTGACTCATCACAACTTTCCGACTGGCTGTACAAGTGCGATAACGGCCGGCAACTACGTTGTGGGCCAAGCAGTTGGTGGGCAAGGGCGGTAATCGAGGTTGAATCCATACCGCCACTCATTTGGCTGACTACCAACGTATCATCACCAGCAATGTGATCGCCCACAGATTCGTAAAGCAACTGGTAAAACGCGTCTCTGTAGGCGTCATCCGAGGCTAACTCAAGGCGATGAGCAGGATCGATATCCCAAAACGGTTGCGTATGTATGCTACCGTCCGGGCTGGCCCGCAACGAACAGCCCAACGGTAAAACATCAATATTATTATACAAGCACAGCTCAGGGTTAGGCTCACCGGCCAGCCAACAAGCCAACGCAGCCGGATTGAGTGCTGGTTTTGCCGGCAGCAATCCCGCAATAAAGCTGGCTTCAGAACTAACAACCGTAACCTGACCTACCCGGGCATAGTACAAACAGTGCTGATTAAGCGCGTCGCGGCTGGCTATTAAGTGCTGTTTATCTGCAACCCAACAAAACGCGCTGTGCGATCCTTTAATACTGCGAGATAAGGCTGTCGCATCCTCAACAATTTGCGTGCTTAACTCATTGTTATCGGGCGCGCGGCTGCTGGCTACTATGGCATTGGCGTTGGTAAAGCTAAACTGATGAACCCTGGCATTATGAACAGGGCCGTGCTGATTATAACTGGCAACCAGGCAATTGGGGTTTTGCCATAGCAAGCGTACAGAGGCTACCTGGCTGGCTTGATTAAACAATTCAATTAAAGCGTGGTGGTTTGCCGCCACCATGGCAAACATTGCAGTCATAGGTAATGCAATTTACGTCCTTGGAGAATAGCGTTCACTATGCCTGTTTCAGCTATAGCAGGCAAGATTTGCGCTTTCAGCCCGATAAATTAGCCGCTTGAACCTTCCTAAGTGCATGAAAAATAGAAATTAAATTTAAAAATGGATCTTGATGGAACATAATTGCACAAAATTTGTGCTAATTGGTGTGGGGGAGTTTAATTTAATAATAAATTGTATAAAAAACAGAAGGTTAGTAAATTCGAATATAAAATTCAGTTGCCTGTTAAGACAATAAAAACTGTAATGAGTTGTGTTGTCAGAGGCCAATATTGTACCGAAAACGTCGTTTTTAACGGTTAAATAGCGCTTAGTCGGCCATTTTAGAGGGGCTTGTCGGAGATTTTTACACAGCAAATAGTTAACGGGGCGAAAATTTCTCCAAGAATGCATGTGTAAATCTAAGCTATTGTTAATATGAATATAAATTTACTTTGGCGCGCTTTTTGCCTTATCTGATTAGCGGTCAAAGCAGATTGTTGTGTTATTAAAATGTATTTTACACGGTTGTAGCTGAACATTAGAGGAAGATAAAAATGAAAAAATATTTATTAGCTGGTCTTTTTACACTTTTCGCCAGTCAGTCAAACGCGGCGTTTATCGAAGGCGTTTCCGGTGCCGATATGGCAGGCATGACAGTCACTGCTGAATTCTCTGATGGTTCAAGCGATACACTGGTATGGAGCGCCATGGGAGCAACCGCCGGCGGAGCATTGTCGCCAGAGTGGGGCGTAATGCTGTCGGGCGATTCCTTTGGCGAATACGATCCGGCTACTAACACTTTTTATGGTCTGTGGATTATCTCTAACAGCTCAAATTTCGATATCGTAGAACTAAGCTTAAATGGCTTTAACGCCGGCGTGGTGTTTGATACTGAATACGGTGATATCTCAGCCAATGGCTCGGGTGCTGGCCGTGAAATGGTGGGTTCTAATCCGTTATTGGTTGCCACTTATGCACAAAATTATATGGACGAACTATTCAGTGTGATGACGCTTACCAGCCTCGATGGCACTGTAGTTGCCGCTGGACTTCGTGGCGCATTTATGACCGACACCGACATTATCGATCCGGATATGCCGGTTCCCGCACCTGCAGGATTAGCCCTGGTGGCGCTGGGTTTATTGTTTAGCGCTCGCAAACGCCAAGCCATTTAATCGAATTTGACAGGAGAATCACCATGAGTCAGCAAAAAGCCAAGCAAGGTAATACAGAGCATAGCGCAGAGTACAAAAAGCCAGAATTAGATAAAGCCGGTAACCTGGCAGAACTCACACAGGGTTTCGCTGGAAGCGTGCCAGATGAGCAGGGTGGCCAGACTAAACGGAATCCATTCCAGGGCTAGCAGTGCATCTGCCGTGTAACCTGGTGATAAGTTTTACTGGAAATAGCTTAGCTTTGTCTTAAACTCGCAATAAAGCAGTGTTACACTGGTTTATTAGTCAAAAACTATAAGTTAAACAATGGGTTAATTTTTAGACATTGAAACTGTCACAAAATTTTACACATTGGAGGGATCGACCGGATCCGAGATTGTTAATATTATGATCTGGTCTTTTTAAAACAACAACTTAAGTAATTATTTAAATTCGGGCACGGCAGTTGCATTGATCTATTCAGTAGTATCAGTAATCAGGTTTAACAACTTCAAGGGATTTTCCACATGAAGAAATATTTATTAGCAATGGCATTAGCTGTAACAGCAAGCTTTTCAGCAAATGCATCTTATATCCAGGGAGTCACTGGTGCAGATATGGTTGGCGTAGAGGTAACCGTACAACTGCTTCAAGGCGGTGAAGAATCAGCAACCTGGGAATTCATCTCCGGCGACATGGGTGGTGCCTTCGGTGCTTCAGACTGGGCATTAACTCTTGATGGCGACTCATTTGGCGACTTTGACGGTACAAACTTTTACGGTTTGTTCTCCTTTATCAATGGCGGTCAAGACATTATCGGTATAACTATCGAAGCGTTAGACGCTGGTTTTGTTTTCGATACCCAATTTGGCATTGGAACTAATGGTTCTGGCGCTGGTCGCGAGTTCAGTACGGATTTGCCAGGCGCAATCGCTTATTATGACGATTTTGTAGAAGATGAACTTTTCGGCACGTTAATCATCGACGCATTCGTTGATGCTGGCCAGTCATTTGGATTCTTAACTGATACCGATGCACTTGCCGAAGATGTACCTGCGCCTGCTGGTTTGGCTCTGTTAGGCTTAGGTCTGCTGGGCATGCGTTTATCTCGTCGTAACAAGTAAGAAGGAACGAATTTTGAAAACTGAAAACACTCAGCAAAGCAAAAAGCATTACGTTGCTCCAGTTTTAGAAAAGGCTGGAAGCCTGGCCGAACTGACTCAAGGTTTCGCAGGTAGTGTACCTGACGAACAGGGTGGTCAAACTAAACGTAATCCATTCCAGGGTTAATGCGTTAACCTTGCAGAAAATCCCAATAAAAGCCCGGTATCAACCGGGCTTTTTTATGCCTGAATCAATTTTGAGTCTTCAAACCTCAACGGATAACGCTTAATCACCGCTTTAGCTGTTTAAGCCACTCTCATCATAAACTGAGTCGTAAGTGTTTACTTTTTTTACACCGTTGCGAATGCTTTTATTTTGCTGAGTTGTCGGCTAATAAAAGCCAAAATAATACAACTTGCCATCTGCACAACAGTGTTTATATTGCTTTAAAATATCTGAAGTAATCGTTTACGTACTAGGCTAATTTTCATAACTCAGGGAACAGAGCATGAAAACAACACTTATCCTCCTGATTATTATTGCTATAACTGGCTGTATGACAGTCACTCACACCCCAGAGGGACAACCCACCAGTAATACTTACGGTTATATCTCAGCCAGTGGGAATATCGGGCAGGGATTGCGTTACGTGGTGTTAAAAATAAATGGTGAAGCCACAAATGTATTTGCACCTGTGATCCCAGGCTACAAACTTCCGCCTGGCGAACACCGGTTGCTTTATCAATACGGACCGCAAACACGTCCCGGTGGTGTTACCACCGAAGTTATCCTTACTGTGGAGCCTGGTATGTGTTACTTGCCCTGGATTGTAACCAGCCGAGAGAAAGTTGACGGTGATTACGTTATATGTAGTAACATTACCAAAGAATGCCATCGCCCCAAAAAAATTCGTACAACAAACCAACTCGGTTTTAAAGTGTTTGATACCCGAGTGTTACCCGGGGCGTTGAGCGAGTTATGCCCAGATGATTTATTGCCTGACAATCAGTAATGTGCCTGGCAAAGCGTCCGTCAGCGTATCCAAAAACGTATGTAGAAAAATACGTTACTATTCACGGCGATAACTCAATAGCAGCCAAGTTCTAGTAGCGTTAAGTACCAACTTAATAAACAAATCATGTTGAAAACGATGACACAAACAACCCAACCCACTGCAACAAAGCAGTACAAAAAGCCCGTGTTGGAACACGCAGGCAGCTTATCTGTATTAACCCAAGGATTTGCTGGCAGCGTGCCAGACGAACAAGGCGGCCAGACCAAGCGCAACCCTTTCCAGGGCTAAACCAAACTCCATATGTGTATGTTTGCCTCGTTTTCGGGGCATTTTTTTATCAGTTCTTTACACACACCACGTTCTCAAGCATGCTTTAACTATCTTTACAGGCAGTTGTAGTCACCCAAAACATGGAAACGGATCCCCAACAAGAACTGATTGCCCTGAGCCGCAATCCGTTACATGGCGTAACACTTACCTTTAATGGTACTCAAGGTACAACACCCCACCAGCTTAACGCGCGTTTTGCAAAAGCCGAACCCTTGCCTCAGAGCAAAGCGGTGTGGCAGCTGGTGGACGAAGGCGAACGGTACCAGTCGCTAATTACCCTAACCCACAATGCAGAGGGCTGGCAGCTATCTGTACAATGCGAAGGGCAGGGCGTATTCGAGCTTAACCAGAACTCGCTTACCATCGACTGGCAACCTGGTGGTACCGGGCCAGCCCATTATTTACAAACCATGGGCATTTCCCTGTTTCTGGAGCTAAATGGCCACTTGTGTTTGCATGCCAATACCCTGGTAAAAGATGAACAGGCCCACCTGTTTTTAGCACCCAGCCGCACCGGCAAATCCACCCTTACGGCACTACTCACCACGTTGGGTTATGCACTCACTACCGATGACATGGCAGCGCTTTACAAAACCAAGCAACAAGCAACCAACTACGAGGTATACCCCAGCTGGGCAAAAGTAAGGTTATGGCCCGACAGCGCCGAGTTACTCAAAAGCCAGTTAACCAACCAGGCATTACAACAAAAAAAAGTGCACCAACGCTTCGCCAAACAAGAAATCAGCTTTGCGCCACAACGTACCCATGCACCAACACCCGTAAAAGCGATGTACTACCTAAACCGCACTGAACCAACCGATACCGCAGAAAGCGATCAGGTAACACTTACGCGCATTGCTCCCAGCGCTGCTCTCATCATACTTATGCAAAATAGCATGCTAGGCGATGCCTACCGCGCACTGGGCATCGAAAAACAGCGCATAAAAGCTCTCGCCGAACTACTGCAAAGCATCCCCTTTTACAAAGTAAGCTATCCCAGCGGCCTGGACAAACTCCCCAACATCGCCAGCCAGATAGATAAACTAATAAACAACCAAAACTAGCCTGACATTCCGCCCCAAAAATCCGTCGTCCCGGAAGTTTCACAGAAACTATCCGGGACCTCCCAATCACTCTGTCTAACCCAAAACAGCTCCCCCCCGAACGGGGATCTCCCAAACAGCCTGACTACCCCAAAACAACCATCAAGAAACCCTTCAACCCGGGCCCAAAAAAAACTGTCATCTCAGCCAACAAAAACGGTCACCCTCGCTAAAAACTACTGTCATCCCCGTATGCACCACCTCCGTCATCCCCGCATGCATCACCTCCGTCATCCCCGCATGCTCTTAAGCGGGGAACTCCCAAACAGCCTGACTACCCCAAAACAACCATCAAAAAACTCTGCCCCCGGGCCAAGGAAACCGTCATCCCCGCCAACAAAATACCGTCATCCCCGTATGCACCACCTCCGTCATCCCCGCATGCAACAACCCCCGTCATCCCCGCATGCTCTTAAGCGGGGAACTCCCAAACCCCCTGACTAACCCAAAACAACCACCATCTAGACCGGGATCACCCAAACAACCCCAAACAACAAAAACAAATAACAAACAAGCAACAAAAACTGGCACCGCCTTTGCTGAACAAGATGCAAATAATAAAAAACCGGAACCCTGGTAAAACAACCAAACAGTTAAACGGGCAATAAAACATCGTATAAACCAACAAATCCAAACAAAGGGTTTTCACCCCCTGTGATTTGTATAAAAATACGGTATAGTTGCAGGTTGGTGCGAATGCACCATAATGGTGAGTAACGGTAATGTCATTTAAACCAAATACTATAATTACCTCCACCGAAAAACAGTCTTGTAGTACCTGGTCATTGCCAAAGGATGGGATTCAATGAACGAAAATGGCGGATTTATCCGTAACAATCTCAATCAGTTTGCCTTTCTCTATCGTCTGATTGATATTTTCATTATTCAAATCTGCTTAATTGCTGCTTCTTACTTATACCTCGAAAAATTCGACGTGAAATATTTTGTATTGGGCCTGGTTTCCAATATGGCCTATCTGTTCTTTGCCGAGCTTTTTGTGCTTTACCGTTCCTGGCGAAACGGCTCGTTTAAAGAAATGGTGTTTTATACCGTTTGTAGTTGGGCGTTAACGCTATTCCCACTGTTTATCTTTTTATTCTTTACCAAACAAACAGAGTACTTCTCACGGGTAGTATTGGGCTTATGGATGGTAAGTACAGCGTTATTACTGTGTGCCTGGCGCGGCGTATTCCGCCAGTTTCTTATTTCTATCCGCAGAAAAGGCTATAACACGCGATCAGTAGGTATTATCGGCCTTACTAAGCGTGGTATCGACTTAGCTAACGAAATAATCAACTATCCCGAAAGTGGCTATAAACTTACTGCGGTATTTGATGAGCGGGATCCGGCTCGGCTCGACCATAAATATATCGACAGACTCGAAGGTGGCATTGCCGAGGGCGTTAAAATGGCCCAGCAAGGCAAATTAGAAATTCTGTTTGTTGCGCTGCCACTCACCAACAAACAACGAATAGAAAACATTTTAAAAGCACTGGGCGACACTACGGTAGACGTACACATAGTGCCCGACGTATTTACGTTCAACCTACTGCACTCCCGTATGGGTCACGTAGGTGAAGTACAGACCATCAGCGTATACGACAGCCCTATGCGCGGCGGTTATTCCATAATGAAACGTATGGAAGATGTATTTTTATCATTAACCATACTGGGCATTATCTCTATTCCTATGCTGTGTATAGCGTTAGGCATAAAACTTACCTCCAGGGGCCCAGTGTTGTTTAAGCAAGACCGATACGGCATGGATGGCAAAAAAATAAAAGTGTGGAAGTTTCGCTCCATGCGGGTAATGGATAACGGCGAGGTGGTAAAACAAGCAACCAAAGGCGATCCACGCATAACCCCCTTTGGTGCATTTTTAAGACGTACCAGCCTGGACGAGCTCCCACAGTTTTTTAATGTATTGCAAGGCACTATGTCAGTAGTCGGCCCACGGCCCCACGCCGTTAGCCACAACGAAGAATACAGAAAAAAAGTGGCTTACTACATGTTACGCCATAAAATGAAGCCAGGTATTACCGGCTGGGCACAAGTAAACGGTTGGCGCGGCGAAACCGACACCGTCGAAAAAATGGAAATGCGCATTAAATACGATCTGGAATACATCCGGAACTGGAGTATCTGGATGGATTTTAAGATTGTGATTTTTACGTTGTTTAAGGGATTTGTTGGTAAAAATGTCTATTGAAAAACTAATTATTATTACAGGTATTCCACGTTCAGGTACTACAATAATCGGTGAAGTGCTTGGACAAGTTAAAGGTACTGACTATATTTACGAACCATTTAATCAGATTACAGGCCTCAAGGAAGTTAATGAATACTTTGAAATACATAGTAAAACTAAATCAGTAGATTTAACAACTAGTTTTACTGATGATTTATACAAACTAAATTTAAAATTTAAAAAAAATTTCTATCCAGAAGATACTGCAATAAAAAAAATAATCAAAAAATTAGGGTTTACAAGGAACAATATTAGTTATTTAAGGTGCAAGTTTTTAACAAGACCTGAAAAATTGATTGTAAAGGACCCTTTCTTATATTTTCTAAAAGATTACTTTGATGAAAATATAAAAATTATTGTAACAGAACGAACTACGGAACAGATTGCTGCAAGCTTTAAAAGAATGAACTGGTCTTTTAACGTAAACAAGATAAACGAAAAGCTCAAATCAACTGGAAAAAATTTCATAAGCGATATTCATACTTTTGATAGCTCAAATTCTGCTATCAATGGAGCGCTACTTGATAAACTAGCCAAGATTAATAGAAGAACTTCTCCTAATATTTATTACGTGAGTATGAATGATTTGATAGATGATTTTACAGAAGGTTACAGAAAGATTTTCTCCTTTATAGGTTTAGATTTTGATGATGAAATCTCTGAATATATATTGAAAAGAAACTCAGAAAAAGCAAGTGTATATAATAATAATAAAGCACACAGTAGAAAAAGAAATGTGAAATCTCTAAATAGTTATTGGAAAAAAATATTAAATGAAGAAGAAATTTTAGTAATCGAGAGGATAAAGCGATTGTGAATGTTAACCTATTTATCGTTGGCACACCAAAATCCGGAACTACATCATTATATAATGCTCTTGAAGGTTGTGAAGAAATTGCCTTGCCTTTGGTCAAAGAGCCAAATTATTTTACACGCTTAGAGATAAAATCTGAAATCGAAAACGGTACTTCAGATGCAATGATAATTTCAAAAATACAAAAAAAGCATATTGGACTAATAGAAGAAGAGAAAATATATTTAAAAAATTATGAGAGAAACTGTAAATACAGCTGCGATTTTTCGACTTCTTATTCCAGGTATCATGAAAAAGCTGCAAAGCGGATTTATAATTACAATCCTTCAGCGAAAATAATTATAATGGTGAGAGAGCCTTTAGGTAGAATTATATCTCATTATAGAATGGATAAAAGAATAGGTTATACAAATAAAGATCTTAATTCATTATTAGAAAGTGAAATACACAAAATAGGAAATACTACCTATTTAAGAGATACCGATTATCAAAGAATAATTAATAGCTACAAGAAGTATTTTAATGACATATTACTAATATCTTTCGAAGATAGAATCGCAACTAACAATAATCTTTTGAAAATTGAACTTGAAAGGTTTTTAGATACTGGATTAGATGGTTTTACGTTAAAAAAAGAAAACGAGGCTACCGAAGCAAGATTTGAGAAAATTAATTATTTAATTTCAATGTTAGGTGTAAAGAAATTCATTAGGAAGTATGGTGGACAAAGACTTAAATCAATAATAAGAAAATTATTTTATAAGAAGAATGCTGGAAAATTAAATTATAGATTTAGCAAAGAGGTAAAAGATAAAATAGATAATCTCAGAAATCAATATTTGGAAGTTATTAAATGACTAAAAGTAAGATATGGTGGATGAATCCTATATATATAATTATATTTATACATTTACCAATTTTGACGACTGCATATTATCTTGAACCGAAATGGTATAAATTCACTGCATCTCAGCTAAAATTTATTGATACGCAATATTACTTTTTCGGTATAGTTGGATTTTTGTTTTTAATTACTGGTATTAAAACAACCCAGTTTATTCGATTGGGTAAATGTGATGCAAGCAACATGCTTAATACAAGAAGATTAGATCTAATATTCAATGGCATGTTGTACCTCTACATCGCTGCAAACATAATTCTATTTTATGAATTCATTAAAAATCCATCTTACTTTATTATGATCGCGAACGCAGAACTCGAGCAAGGTTATGGTAGAGAACTAGCGCAGACAATACCTGGAATAACAACCTTAAGCCAACTTGGTATCTGTTTGTCTATAATTTGTTCATATAAAATCTCATTAAATATTGAGAAGAATAGATACATAAAGCTGATGTTTCTAATTGTATTTATTTCTTTAATTCGAGCTTTTGTAAGAAGTGAGAGACTCGCGTTAATAGAAGTCTTAGTCGTGTTTTCATTACCCTTCTGTTTATACAATCAGAAATTTAAAAAAATAATAAAGTTAATTCCTATAATAGCTGTACCCGGTCTAGTTCTGATATTTTCTATTTCTGAATATTTTCGTTCATGGATTCACTACTACAATAAACGTTACGATTATTTTTCTGAATTTATTTTCGATCGTTTTTCATCGTACTTCATGATTGCACAAAACTCAGCGGTTTCTTACCTTAAGTACATTGAAATAAACGATTATCCTTGGTTGACAAATCAGTGGTTATTTAAATTTCCAGGTTTAGGTTATTTAAACGATTTATATCGCTCTGAGTATGATAAATATATGTCTTTTTTACGGATTCATTTGGACCCGCAGTATAACAATTATGCACCAATATATGCTATCTACACGGATTTCGGTATTCTATTTGGGTGTTTTATCTTATTTATCCTTGGACTTTTAACAGGTCACTTTCATAGAACATTTCAAGAGCAGAATGGAATAGGGACGTTTATTTATCCCGCTTGGTTTATAGGTGTATTGGAATTGTCCAGAACGTATTCATGGGGAAGTAGCAGGTTCTTTATAGTTTTCGTTACATTTTTTATAATTTACCTATTTTGTATTGATCGAAGAAAGGTTTGACTTTGAAAATTTATATAAACGGAAAATTCTTAAGCCAGAAAATAACTGGGGTTCAAAGGGTTGCGTTACAATATTTGAATGAATTAGAAAAAAATTACAGCGGAAAATTTGAGATTGTTGTAGTAGAGAATAAGTACAAAGGTATATGGTCAATCTTATTTGAGCAAGTTATTTTACCGTTTAAAACCAGAGGCCATTTACTAATCAATTTTTGTAATATTTCACCTATATTTAAGAGACATCAGATAACATATATTCACGACGTAGCATTTATCGCTCTAAATAGACATTCATTCTTTTTTAGAATGTATTATCGTTTTATGATGTACTTTGTCACCAGAAATAGTCTAAAAATTATAACAGTTTCAGAGTTTTCTAAAGCTGAATTATTGAAACATTATAATAATTTAAATGATAGTTCGGTAGTAGTAGTGAGAAATGGAGCTGATTTCACACATGAGTATACATTAGTCAATAGTATCATTGAGCTAAAATCTAAATATAAAAAGATTTTCTTAACTGTATCATCTTTGGAGCCAAGGAAAAACTTGAGTTTTATTTTAAAAGCTTGGTCACTTAAAAAGTCGAATAATGAGCTATTGATTATAGTAGGGGGGAAATCAGAGCATTTTAAGCAAGAAGATCTTGCATCCAATATCGAAAACGTAATTTTCACTGGTTACGTATCAGACAATGAATTATGTTCATATTATCAAATATCGGATTACTTTATTTCAGCCTCCGAATACGAAGGCTTTGGCTTGCCCGTTGCTGAATCCTTAAACTTTGGCTGTACACCAGTTTTGTCAGATATTCAGGTCTACAAAGAGCTCTTTAGTGATTGTTCTATTTATTTTGATTTGAATAATATTGATTCACTAAGGCTTTTACTTGAACAAGAAATAGTGCAATCGAATAGTAAAATTACTAATTACTTAGTAAAAAATAGTTGGAATGAAAGTACTAAGAGATTAGTTAAGGTAATTGAAAATGCTGATATATGACAAAGATTTACGAGTTGCGGTAGTACATGATTGGCTTACTGATAATGGTGGAGCTGAAAAAGTCTTATCTGCAATTTTGGATTTATTCCCTAGTGCAGATATCTTTACTCTTGTGAAGTCAGATAAATTTCACGATGCTCAAATTGATAAGCTAAAGGTAACTACTAGCTTTATCCAAAGGTTGCCTTGGGCAAGCAAGTATTACAGAAATTATCTTCCTTTTTTTCCAGTCGCGGTCGAGCAATTTGACTTTAGTAACTATGATTTAGTATTAAGTAGCTCTTATTGCGTAGCGAAAGGCGTAATTACTGGCCCTGACCAATTGCATATATCTTACTGTCATTCTCCCATGAGATATGCTTGGGATTTGCAATTTCAGTATTTAAAAGAGGCTGGATTAGAAAATAGTTTTAAAGGTAAGTTAACTCGTTTACTTTTAAATAAACTACGATTATGGGATTATGCTTCATCAGCTAGGGTTGACCACTTTATTTCGAATTCCGAATTTATCAAGAAGAGAATTAACAAATGTTACAGAAGATCGTCGCAGGTGATTTATCCTCCTGTCGATGTAGATAAGTTTCAATTGAATGAAGTTAAAGAAAGCTATTATTTTACTTGCTCAAGATTAGTCCAGTATAAGAAAATTCAATTAATTGTTGAAGCTTTTAACAAAATGCCTGATAAAAGGTTAGTCGTTGCAGGAACCGGTCCGGAGTTTGATAAAATAAAGTCCATAGCTAGTAGTAATATCGAATTGCTTGGTTATGTAGAATTTAAAAAATTAAAAAGACTGATGGAGCAAGCTAAATGTTTTGTTTTCGCTGCCGAAGAGGATTTTGGAATTATTCCTGTCGAAGCACAGGCATGCGGTACGCCTGTTATTGCTTATGGAAAGGGAGGTTGTTTAGAAACAGTTATTGATGGAGTTACTGGACTATTTTTCTATGAACAAGAAGTGGAAGCTATTGCAGGCGCAGTTTCAAGGTTTGAAGATATGAGATGGGATTGCCATACGATAAGAAATCATTCTGAGAAGTTTAGCTTAAATAAATTTAAATCGAATTTCCTATCCTTTGTAACTGATAAATATGAAAAATTCAAATAAGTTTAAATTAAAACCTAAAGATAAAGTTCTCTTTGAATATTTGGTTGGTGTTTCTGAAAGCTTGGAAATGAAGGCTATACCGGAAGTGCACCATGTTGCAAAGCTTCATGGGTTAGAGGGAGTGTTTCTTACAAAGTTGACTTCCTCTGATTCGGATTTTGCTAAAGATACTTGGCTCAAGTCATTGAGAGAGTACAGATTAGTACAGACCTATATTTATACACAACGTTTAAAATTGCTTAATGATTTGTGTGAAAGCGAAATGGATTTTGTTGTAATGAAGGGTTTTGCTATCAGTCACGTGTTTTATGATGATTGCCTTTTAAGGCCTTACTCCGATGTCGATATTTTTATCGACAGTAATCGCTATTTTGATTTTAAGTTATTATTTTCCAAAAAGGGCTTTGATTTTGCTTCTGGCTGGGACACTGAACCTCTAATTAAACAGGTAGCCCTTGCTAAAAAGCTTGGGTCAAGGTTATGTTTAGAGTTTGATATTCATACTGCTTTTTCTTCAGATTTTTTCTTAAATAAGTTGTTCAGTTATGAAGTCTTTAAGAAAAACTCTCAATGCCTGTATATTGATGAGTTGAATAATTATATATATGTTCCCCAAACACACCTTATTTTACTTCATTCTATGGTTCATTTCTTTGCTCACATACAGAAAGGAAATCTTGTAAAGTTAATTTGGCTTTACGATATTACGTTAATTATCGAATCCCTAAGTGAAGAAGATATTGTAAATTTTGAAGTGTTTGTTAAAAATCTTAGAATGGGGGAATTTGTGTTCCAAGGATTGGAAGTTTTGTCCGATTTTTTAATTACAAGCACTGCAAATAATTTGAAATCTCGTTTTATAAAGTTAGATGCTAATCAAACAAAAGGTCTTTATCTCCTATCGCCCAAGTCGGGTTTCTTTTTCTTAATCAATAATTTGGTGAATTTTAGAAATTTAAAAGATTTATTTAATTTTCTCCGCTACACTATTTTTCCACCAAAGATTGCAATTGAGAAAAAATATGGTACCAAAATAGATAGTATTTTGGTTCTTATATATTGTTACTTTAAGAGAGTTTTCTTGTCATTAAAAAGATACTCTGGTAAGTATTATGAAATTAAAAAATAGTATCCTTTCACTCTTTCTTTCTAGTTCCATTTTAAGGTTGTCAACTGCATTTTTGAGTTTTTTATTCACTGTATACGTGACAAATACTTTCACTTTAGAAATTGCCGGTGAGATTTTACTATATTTCGCTACTTTCAGTTTTTTATCATACAATTTCAGGTTTGGATTTGATACCTTTCTCCTGAAGCACCTTAACTCTACTAGCGAAGAAAATAATGAGTTCTCTACATTTATAAACGCATTTTTGATTTATGTAATTTTTTTTATCATCGGATTATTTTCAATTCTATTATTTTCCAAACCAAGCCTGACTTTTTTAATTTTCTATTTTTCTTTGTTTTTTAATGGCATACACTTTTTGGTTTCAATAATATTTCAGGCTAGAAATAATGCGTTTTTTGGTGTTGTTTTTCAAAATTTTCTTTTTCTATTGATTTTATTGTCTATATCAGCTTTTCTAAGTGTTGATAAAGAAAACGATTTTGCATATGTTTTTCTTTCTTCGTCTTTTATAACTTCCATTGTTTCTTTATTCTTTTTCTTCCGGGTTTTTAGTTTTTTCAAATTCACTAACAAACTTTTAGAGTTCTTGAAAAGCTCATTCCCTTTCTTCGTTATACTATTATGTTCACAGTTATCTCAATGGAGTTCGCAGTTTTTATTAGGTTATTTTAAAGATGATGCAACTGTTGCCTTATTTTCAAGTAGCCAAAGAATAGGCATGTTAATTAGTTTGTTTCTTGTTTCAATTAACTTTATAGTTGCTCCAAGGTTTGCTGATTTGTATTTTAAAAAACAATATCAAGATTTACTACAAGTTTTCAAAAAATCAGCCTTATTTGTTTCCCTTATTACTATGCCTCTGGTTATTGGGGTAGCTTTTTATGCCGAATATGTGCTTTCTATTTTTGGTGACGAATATGTTGACTCTTCATTTGTACTAAGAGTCTTGTGTGTAGGGCAAATTGTAAATGTTCTGACAGGCTCTGTAGCAATATTATTAAATATGACAGGTAATGAATCTCTGGTTAGAAATGTCAGTTTGATGGGGGCATGTCTTTCATTGGTGTCTGGATTTTTGTTGATACCAGAGTTTGGTTTATTGGGGGCTGCTATATCTACTGCATTTACAATTTCTGTTGTAAATGTTGTTAATCTGTGTTTTGTTGTAAGGTTCTTTAAGGTTAAATTATGTTAAAGTTCTAGTAGAACCTTGCTTTAAATCCTAACGTACGCATAAGCAATAAATTTACTAGTTATTAATTTATAGTCAATATCCAATATTTTTCAAAGGTTATTCAGATTCTTTTAGTATTCTCTTTCTTTTTATCTATACTGACAGCAAGTATATGTAAATAATATTGTATATTTTGGTTTGTATTTTGTATGTTTGAGTAAATAATAACGTGCTCAGGTATAATTATGTGTCGATATATTCGTGTTTTTTTTCTAGCTCTCTTGCTCTGTGCTTGCTCTAACTCGGTTAAATTCATTGGCGATGATGGAAAAATCCATGATTTGTATAAAGATAATGGCCCAGTTGTTTACTATGAAGGCTCATATTTAGATATCTCTAATCTTGAAAATTTAAATGTTAAGGTTGATAACCAGTCTCTAGAAAATAAGCTGCTTTTCGGTTATCAGGGCTGGTTTTCTACAGTCCATGGTCAATACTCATCCTGGAAACACTGGTCTTCCGACGACGATATATTTAGCTCACCAATCCCATCTAATGCTAGTTTTGATTTCTGGCCAGATCCAAGTGAATATACGTTTAAGTATCGTATTCCTGTGCAAGATTCTTTCGTTTTATCTTCAAGAGGTAAGCCCGTTTATTTATTCTCAAATGAAGATTTTCAAACTGTTGACACGCATTTTCGATGGATGCAAGAGCATAACTTAGACGGTGTCTTCCATCTTAGATTTGTCAGCCCGATATCAAACCCGTCCTCCGACATTTTTTTATTTAAGAATAAAGTGCTTGAAAATATAAAAGTAGCTGCGGAAAAGCGCGGACGTGTTTTCGCTATAAGATATAACATCACTGATCCAAGCTCTACAAGTCATCCAAATGGAAATGTTCTGAATGAGTTTGAGGTCATCTCAAATGATTGGAAAAGGCTTGTCGATAGTGGTGTAACAAATAGTTCTGCTTATCTTCATCACGACAATCTGCCAGTAGTTTCAGTTTATGGTATTGGCTTTAACAAGAAAATGACTACAGCGTCATTCATTCAACAGAGGAAGTTATTAGAGTTCTTCACTTCAAATCCTAACCGTGAATATAGAGCTTTTGTAGTTGCAGGTGTTCCAACGCGATGGCGAGATTCAGGTCATAGTGATTATGTATCTAAGTCTATTTCAGAAGATGGCGGGGATGCTGCTAGAAGCACTATATCTGAGCCGTTTATTGATCTTTATGATAAAAAATACATGGGGGCTATTCACCCGTGGCATGTTGGCAGGTTTAATAATGATTCGTTAGAGTCTTTTTATTCATCTGTAATTATCCCTGATGCCAATGAAGCTAATTTGCGTGGTTTGCTCTATATGCCCACACTTTGGCCCGGTTTCTCGTGGGCTCATTTGGAAAAGCAAACTGCAAAAAGTCATTGGAATTTTGTACCTAGAGAAGGTGGGAATTTCTATTGGCGGCAGGCTTTATTGTTTGCGTCTAATAATAACGTAAATGCTTTTTTCAGTGCTAACTTTGATGAAGTTGACGAAGGGACAGCTATGTTCAAGCAGATTGCAACTTCTATGGATCTTCCTGACCCAAAAAATACTAGTTACATGGACCCTTATGGTGGATTTATACCACTTAATATAGACGGTTATGAAATACCGAATGACTTTTTTCTAACTTTAGCAAATTATGCTTCCAGGATTTTAAAGAACCGTAATTTGATATCATACAAAGATCAAATGATTCCAAACATACCGGTATTAAAGTCGATATCATACTCTGATAATACTGACAGCAAGTGTAAGGATGTAAGTCCTGAATCCGAAAAAAACGTGACTTTATTCCTAGAGGTAAAAAATCCATTCAACGAATACAACGAGGACATAATAAACTCAGGTGGGTATAGTATTAGTGGTATCAAAAGAAGTAATGGCTCTGAAGTTTATCCTTCGCGAGTATCCTATTCAAATCAAGGTGTGCTATCTGTTACTTTCTCAATCCAAAACGTTCTTCCGGGTATATATCCTATTCGAGTAAAAAGCTACATTAACTATAGCCCTTATGTTCTGCTGATCATTAATCAATCAAGTCAAAACTGCTCTGATAGGGATTTTTCAAGGTAATGACCTTTTGTCCACTGCCCCTTTAATAAGACAGTGTTGAACTATAGTTTTCCAGTTTTGCCCGGTAAGCTGCCGGAGGCAGGTTACCTAAACTTTCATGTGTTCTTTCTTCGTTGTAATCCAGTCGCCATGTAAACCTCCCCTAATTAGTTACACCGATAATTAGAGCTTTCGGCCATTTTATGCTTAGTTAAATATTCCCATGGTGTCAGATTACCTGTAGCGCCTCTTCGGTGTAGAGACGGTAAGTATGCTTGCGATTAACAACCAGGCCTTCTCCTTTGCGCAAGCCATTGTAGTGGTCAAGTCATTGTTCTACCCCATAATAGCTATCTTGATAGTAATGTTCACCGTAGTAACTCATCTTTTTTGGTGATGCTTGTGTGAGAACTAATCCTGTAATATTGGCGTTTACTTTGTTGAGACGTGAAATTGTCTCTTTAGCCATATTGATTTTAGTTTCTTCGGCTTTTACTGCGACAATTGTGGCATCTACCATTTTTGCCAAAACACATGAATCACTTACTGGTAGAGTTGGAGGGCTGTCAATAACTATGTATGTAAAGCGCTCTTTTAGTGACTGCAATAAATTTGAAAAGCGTTTGCTTGAAATCAGTTCCATTGGATTTGGTGGTATTGTGCCGCAAGTAATGACATTTAAATTTTGTGCTTCTTCTACTTGATGGAAGACATTTGTATCGGTCTTACCGCTTAGTAAATCGCTCAATCCCATTTCAGCTTTAATACCCAAGTCCCTTCCAACAGCAGGTTTTCGTAAATCCATTTCAATTAGAAGAGTTTTATCCAATTGGCTTAGAGATACAGCTAAGTTTATCGCTAGGGTTGTTTTACCTTCAGAACCATTTGTAGAAGTAATCAAAACAGTTTTAGGTGGATTGTCAATATTTGAGAATATCAGTCCTGTTCTGATAGTATTTATTGCTTCAGCAAAAGTACTTCTAGGCTCAGCCATGTATTGCTTTTCAGGAGTAGCATTGCCTTTCTTTTTCTTAATATAAGGTGTTACTCCTAAAGAAGGTATTTGTAACTCTTGCTCTAGTTGGTCGGGAGTTCTAAATACGTTACCAATTAATTCACGAGCAAATGCGCTCACGACACCAAAGAATAGTCCAAAAAATAGGCTTGCTGCTATAGTGAAAGATCCTCGAGGTTTAATTGGATACTCTGGTACTGTAGCTTCATCTATTACTCGTATGTTTGATGCATCGTATTCGCCAGATACATCTGCTTCCATAAGTTTTCCGAGAAAGCTCTCATATACACGCCGGTTATTTTCCACTTCCCTTTCTAAACGTGTAAGCTCAAAGCTATCACCTTGATAACTTTGTAGTTCTGATCTCGTTTGCGCTATGAGTTGTCTAACATTCTGTTCTTGAGCTTGGGCTGAGCTGTATTCTTTTTTAATGTTCTCTACGATTTTTGATGCTTCTCTATCCAAGTTCGATTGTGCACTGGCTAGGTCAGAGCGAGCAGCTATCATTTTGGGATGCTTTTCACCGTATCTTTTACTTAATTCCTGTACTTTACGGCTTAGCGTTGATTCCTCCCTTACCAAATCTCTGATAGTGTTGCTTTGCAATACTGGTGATATAGAGCGATAGTCTCCACCTTCCCGCTCTACCTGAATAACTTGGGAGTATAGCTCTTGAGCTTGAGATAACTGTGTCTGAGCCCTTACCAACTCCGTATTTAAGGTTTGTAATTGAGTATTTGCAATGCGTTGTTGTTGCTCGGTATCCATTAAGTTTTGTGACAATCTGAAATTACGGAGTCTGTCTTCTGATTCTTGGAGAGTTATTCGTAATTCCTCTAACTGTTCACTTAACCACTCAGCAGTATCCTTGATCTGACTTAGCCGAGATTCTAATCCGAATTCAATATATGCTTCGCTTATCGAATTCACAACTTCAGAGGCTAATAACGGATCCTCGTGTTGATAACTGATATTAATAATCTGACTCTGAGTCCCCCCTTCGACGCTAAGTCCGGCCTGAATACCTTGTGCCAGCATAGTTCTTAGTTGAGAGTTTGTTAGTTCCTTACTTCCTATTTCATCAACCTCTTCTTCCTTATCTTGAATTAAAGCTTTTACAAAAACCGTTACATCATTCAAGAGACCTTCGTTTTCTTTACTTGTTGCAGTTTCCGCTATTTCCCTCTTATAACGATCAACCAAGTTTAGCTTATCTACAACAGTTTCTGCTACTTTACGAGATTGAATGATTTCATATTGTGTTTCGTAGAAAAGAAAGATCAATGAGTTCATTAAAAATTGGTCTTGAGCGGACGCATTTGGTTGTACTGGGTCTGCTTGGAGCTTAGCTGATGCTTGATATATAGGGGTAGCCTTGGACAGGTAAAATATACCTAAGAGTAAGAAGCCGATGGTAATAATGAAAATACTCCACTTTCTTCTCTTTAAAATACGCATATATAAGTTGATGTTTAATACGTCTTCTGCTGCGTTGCTAAACCCTGACTGGGAATCCGTCCGTTGCATTATTAAATCCTTTAGAAAAAGCTTTCTTCAACTGTAATGACATCACCCGGTTCAACCGGAGTGGAGAAGTCGGCGTTTATTGCTGCGCCGTTAGAGCCTTCACGAACTAATTTGATATTATTTCTTGAGGCACGCTCGGTAAAACCGCCAGCCAAGGTAATAGCACGCTGTACTGTCATGCCTTCGCGGTAACTGTAACCGCCGGGCTTATCAACTTCACCGTTAACGTAGAATTGGCGGTACTCGACGATGGTGATCGTAATGTCTGGCTTTTTTAGATAATCGCCCAAGTACGCGTTGAAAATTAACCGTTCTGCTTCAGAGACACTTAAACCCTTAACAGTAACCTGGCCAATTAATGGCATTGCAATGGTTCCTGTACTGGATACTCGGGCTTCCTTTAAACTTAAATCTGGCTCATCAAACACCGTTACACTGATAACATCGTCTGAGCTTAATTTATAATCTTTTAATTCTTGGGCGTCTGAGGAACCTGCTGTCACTGATAAAAAGAATAGACTCGTAACTAGTAAGAGGAAAAGTCGCGTAATCAAATGTAATTGAGTAATCATAATATTTAATCTTCCAACGAAACGACCACACTTAAACCAATAATATTGGCTTGGTAATCAGCAATTTCTAAAGTTGAATCCCTTTCTTCATAAGTATAATCTGCCATAAGGGTAATATTGTGGAGCAATTCATATACTAATCCGAGTTGATAAGCGTAACGTTTGTCTGAGCGGTTAGTGTTGAATACCAGTTCGTCATTAGAGAAGCCCGCATCCGCTTTAAATTTAATCCGCTCCGTTAATTCGTGTTTCAAGCTCAGAGCATATGTCGTTCTTAGAAATCCGCCTGCCTCATCAACGGACGAATCAATAGATTCACGTTTAGCGGCTACTACAAACTGTGTATAGGAATTAGCAGACCAAGTCACTTCACCATCATATGCCAATCCATCGATATCCTGCAGAGATGCCTGATCATAGTCTCTATCTTGATAGCCCAAATTAATATCACCGGTTATTGTGCCTGAATAATTCCAAGTTACACCTGCTCTATATCGCTTGTAAGTATTATCCAGTTCAAAATTTGTACCTGGGCTGTAATCGAAATTAGTAACTATGATTTCAGAATACATTCTGGTGTTTGGCGCTATTCTGTATGTGAAGCGGCCGCTAAATTGGTCACTGGTAAAGTCCCAAAAAGCCAATTCATTGGAGTTGTAATCTTTTTCTGTACGTTGATAGTCAATGGCTATTCGACCAATGGCCTCTTCGGAACCATAGGCCAACCCTGCTAATACAAAATTTTGGTCAAACTTGTTATATTCTGTGATATCCAACTGAATACGATTAATTGTGCCTGGATCTTCGTGTTCTTCTTGATATCCGGCTTCAAATCGTGAACTAAATCGTAATGTATGGTCGAAATCTATTCTCCCACGTAAATCATGGTCCGTGTAATCAGCATCGGACTGGTCTGAAAACTTAGCGTAATCACCATTGTAGGATAATTGAAAACGATGTTTGCCTAGCCCGCCTACTGCAGCCAATTCAGGCCGTAGGCGTAAGTAAGTATCTGATTGGGCTAGATCGTCGATTACGCGGTAGATGTTGTCGTCGTGCACTATTGATGCATCAGCAGAAGCGAATAAACCAGGTTCTTCAGCTGATTGTGCATAAACATTGGTATTCAGAAGTGCCATTGTTAAAGTTGACAGAATAAATGTGGTTGAGTTGCGCATTCGTATTACTTCCATAAATCCTTAAACCAATCCCAAATCCCAAGGGAAAAGCCTTTAAATATATCAATGCCCAATGCTGATTTTATTAAGTACAGTACGAGCAGTCCAAATAGGGTTGATGCCCCAATAAACGCAGCCACAAACAAAGCGAAGGTAAAAGCAGAGATTTGCTTTTCTCTTCGGGTAAGCTCTCTGCGGTTACGGCCCATCAGCAGTACAAAATAAACTCTGCTTTTGGCAAAAGGTACGGGGAAGGTTGAACGTATGTCCAGTGAATGCTTTTTCCAACTGCGTGCGCCTAACGCACTATGCAGGTGAGAAAGCTGTTCATCCGTAAAGCTTTCAGCTACTTCTGGCGGCATGCGCTTAAGTAAACTGTTTAGAGCCGGGTCGGCCGTGCTCGGTGCTTTATCGCTTTCCACCATATTCCTTTACACTACCACTGGTTTATTGTGTGCACTACATTGGAACATATTATGCCTATTGTTGGCACTAAATTGCACCAAAAATCTTATGATTGCTATTTATGCCGGTGTTTGCAGCCTTATATGCAAATTCTTATCCACAATCGTTACAAATAATTATGACCAAAAAGTGATAACAAATAAATCTCTGGTTTTTAAATAAGATTAAGTATTTGGTAGCTGCTTAAACGTTTCAATTGTTTCAGCCAGGTTGATCACCGTGGGGTGGCCATAGTGGCTGGTATCGATATGCAGGGAGTTGCCAATCCAAATGGGGGTTTGGGTTGAGTTATGCCCATGCACCGAAAAGTCTACGCCGTGGTTTACTTTGTGTTGGCGTTTGGTAAAGCGCTCTCTGTCCCAGAGCAGGGGGGCTACGCAGGCTTCGGTATTGCCCGGCATGGTGGTCCAGCTCCAGGTGGGCGGCAGAGTATGTGATATACCAATGGTGTGGCCCTGGTAGTTCAGGGTGATCGAGAGTGGCTGGCGTAAAAACCATTTACACATATTCACCAGGGTTTGAAACTGAGTGTTGCTATGCCATTTGCCGCCATTTTGGGTCCATAGCCTGAGCGCAAAGGTGTCGCGGCTCATTAAGGCTTCGAGCATCATATGTTCGTGGTTGCCTAATACCACATGGGCACCAATTTTGTGCAGGTATGCCACCAGGTGCGGGCTGTCGGGGCCGCGGTCGATAATATCGCCCAGGCTAATTAAGGTATCTTCATCGGGATTAAAGTTTACCTTGTTAAGCTGGGTTTTGAGCCGGCTGTAGTCACCATCCAGATCGCCCACCACAAACACGCGTTTATCGTTGTCGATAGTAAGGTGCTTGGTTAACGGGGCTTTACTAATGGCATTGGTTTTAATTTTCATTATGAATAACGGCAGCTTTGGTTGGTGGTATTAATGGGGTTTATTTATTTTTTGTGTTTTTATAAGTAAACATTGATACCAAATAGCGCTTGGTGTTGCAACGGATAACGGCGTTTGGTTTAGCCCGGATTGTAAAGCGATACCAGCTTTTCATACAGCGGCATGCGTTCTACTAAAATTGCCACAGTAATGGCCGCCATTAGGGATATCCGCAATACCCAGTGTGCTTTGTGGGGCCGCTGAAAGTGCATCTGTATACTAATGCCCAGTATGGCGCCTAACTCGTTGCGCATAATATCTTCCCACTGAAAGGCGCGCCCCACTGAGCTTTGAATGGTTTCTACCAATAGGCTAAGGGCAAATACTATAAGTAAAAATCGGGGCAGGCGGGTGCGGTTTTTCCCTTTAGTAAAGGGGTAAAACGCCAGAGCAAACATACAAAAAAAGATGATATGCCCGGTATTGAGTACGGCACCGCCCACGGCATTTCGCAGTTCTTTAGGCACGGGAATAAAAAACAAGGCAGATAATAATATAAAGCCCAATACCAATACCCACGGCAATGAAAATGGGGGGCGGGGTTTTAGATGGGGTTCATCCTGAACAGACATTGGCTCTCTGGTATCGGTACATTAACGAGAATGAGTATAACGTATTTACCAAATGAGAGCACAAAGATTATTAACCATGCGTGCTTTGGGGTGGTGTTTATTTGTAAGTAATTGCAAAAGGAAAGGGAACTGCATTACCTAACCTTTAAAGATAAAGCTTGGGCGTTATGGGAGCCTGATATTGTTATGAGATGCGATGTTCGGTAAACCACTTTAAACTCATCTGCTTACTGGCCATAAACTGCTACACTCGCCCTGCAAGTGTTGTTAATTGTGGGGCTTTTTATGGCATTTTTAAGCGAGAGCACGTTTCAAACCATTATCGGTGCCACGCCGCTGGTGTCTATCGATCTGATTGTGAAAAACGCTAAGGGCGAGGTATTACTGGGCTATCGTACTAATCGCCCGGCGCAGGGCTATTGGTTTGTACCAGGTGGCCGGGTGCAGAAAAACGAAAAGCTGGATAAGGCTTTTTTGCGCCTCACTGAGGCCGAGTTGGGTATAGCCATCGAGCGTTCTGCGGCAAATTTTATGGGCGTGTTCGAACATTTGTATGAAGACAGCGCCTTTGATGAATCGGTGTCTACGCACTATGTGGTATTGGGGTACGAACTTAACCTGGATATCGCGCTGGATGCATTGCCAAAAGAACAGCACAATCAGTATGCCTGGATGGCGAGTGATGAACTGCTAAATCGCGATGATGTGCATGTGCATACTAAGTGGTATTTGGAGTAGCCGGGACACGTTAAATGTTATTCGCGCTAGTTCAGATAAACGTTAAGGTGTACCGTTATTTGTATGGCCTCCGCTAGGAGGCCGTTTTTATTACTGTACTGGTATTATTTAACGGTTGCTTTGGCTCGCGAATCGATAGCTCTAAAAATAAAATCCATAAGTTCTGGCTGCCAGATATCGTTATGACCTTCCATGATGCCGTCTTCGGTAAAGATATTCATGTACGGGTTGTTAAGCTGTACGCGATTCTTAGAGGTCAATTCTAAACAGGGGCCAACCTGAGTCGATTCTTTCTGAGTGATTGTATTCATAGAGTCTACGGATTTGCAGTTCTCGGTTCGGTTCAGAAAATGGGTAACATAGGCATCATAGTGCCCTATGCCTGTCATATCAGCCCGCCATTCTTTAACGAGATGGTGGTTAGCCTGGTTGTTGGTTGCCTTGGAGTTAAAAGGTCGGCAGTATTTAGCGGTTGTTTCCTCATGGGTTTCAAACAAGACGTTGGGAATTCGGCCCACCGGAAAGGTCCACCTTACTGCCCAGTCTTCTACCGCGCTTAGCAGCATTAATCTGGGAGGTTGATTAGCTGGATAAGCCCGGCATTCATCTTGCGCAAGATCGTACAATGAATGGTATAGCATGGCTTCGAAAGCCGGGTTGATTAACACCACCAAATCGCCAAACCCTGCAACCGCCTTGGTTGTGTTAAACGGCCGGCTTTGTATATATCGCTCGGCTAATATACTCTGGATTGAGGAGAACAACGCCGCGCCACCAAAACTGTGACCAATGGTTACCATGGTATTGTTGGGCGACTGATGTTTAACAATATCTTCCAGCTCTAATAAGGTAGTGATCATGCCATTACGGCCTACCTGATGAGCGGTTTGTTTTCTGTCCCAGAAGGTTAGAAGGTGGTTAAGGTACCAGGGAAAGCGGCGGCCATGCCAGCCAAGGTATACGCCTACTACCTGTTGCGCTGGATTTTCTTTAGCCAAACGGCTAAGAACCTGGCGGAGCTTAATAATATCACCGTCTTCGTCGTCGCCATCGGCATTGTGATTCCAACCGTGAATGTAGGTGACTAACAATGTAGGTTGGTTTGAGTTGGTAAGCGTTCGTAACTGGTTCATTACTGTTTTTTTATTGGCGGAGCTGTAAACGGCTCCTTGATCGTCAAACTCAACAAAATGCAGCTGATAGGTTTCATTGGAATTGGCGCTCGTACTAGCAGATTTAGTCATCCCCGATGTGGCGCAGGAGTTCTCACCCTGGTAAGAGCAGATACCACTGTAGTCGCTTCTGAAAGCACCGGTATTTATACACCCTGAAGTGATCAGCGTTAGCATGAGTAAGCCTAGGGATTTTAGGAATGTTTTGTGGGGTAAAAATAGGCAGAGGAATTTGGTCATGGGGCGATTCTTATTTTTAATGTCATTGGAACGGGCTTATATTCAGGCATGGTGAAAAACTAATCGCGTTTTTTACGCATGCCTCATACAACCTGGTGTAAGTGCCATTAATTACCGGTTATAAACGAGCGGATACTGTCGAAGCCGGAGCGGTATGCAAAGAATATCCCTACATCATCAGCTCCTTTGCCCAAATTCGCTTTAAATCCAACCACAAAACGGCCTTCGTCGGGATCGGCATCCAGGGCGTTATTTAATTGCCATTCGCCGCGGATCAGCCAGCGTTTTTGATCTTCCAGGCCACCATACTCTTCAAAATTGAGGTAACTTACCCACACCTTTCCACGAGGAATACTATTTTTAGCGTTGCGGGTAGCTGTGCCAAAATATAAGAATTCGCCCAGCAAACCGTAATAATGCACTACAGCGTCTTGTTCGTCGGTTATGCTGTCGCGGGTTTTAAAGCCTGCCAGAGCCCCTACTGTAAAATAATCCTTGAGCGCATCATCTTTGTCAGCCCAAAAGTTGGTGGTCACTTTAGTGTAGATGTCCAGTGAGTCGGATACGTCATTGAAGGTGGGTTGACTCGGTTTTGAGGTTTCATCTTCGGGCATTTCTTCAGGCTGGTCGCCTTCTGCATCAGCGGCGGGCTCTGTGGGTGTGCCGTCATCTTCTGAGTCGGTAAGCGTAGGGCTGCTTGCAAAGAGTCCGCCGATCTCCCAGTGCAGGGTATTGCCGCTCTCAGAGCGCCATCTGCCGTCAAAACCAAATTGGGCAAAGGGGGTTTGCTCTTGCAGCCCTTCGTGTTCGTTATCTTCGTTGTACGATGAGTTGAGTGAATAGCCCACCATAAACTGGTTAGTCCAGCTTGAGCCATCACTGGGTTTGTAATAATTATTTGCGCAGATTTTGGTTAAGCTGTTTATCCAGTTTTTACGGTTTGCTTCTATTACTGGAGTTGCGGGTGAGCCTGGGTGTTTCTTTACTGCAAAATGGTCGAGATCAATAGGATCGATCTCCCGGCCAGCAGAGCAGGTATCAAAACTGGCCTCGAAACTTTGGATCTCTGTTTCGACACAGGTTTGTTGATCAGTATCTTCGCAGCGAACGGTCAGAGTGGAACTGGCGTTAGCCTTGGTTATGGTAACCGCGGTTAACAGGGTAGTGGTTATTATAATTATTGAGGAATATTGAGATGTTTTCATTGCCTTTCCTTGTGTGTTTTTTATACAAGGTGATGCAGTGGGCGGTTTCTCTCATTAAAATTTCAAAACATGGATCTTTAGTCGTGTACAAAATAAAGGGCTGGCTAAGTGCGATGGGCTAAAGGGGGGGAATTGGAAGTCTTTTTGTGTAGGTAGATTTGACAAAGGCAACGCTTAAGCAAAGCGCTGCCTGTAACCAGGCTGGTATTTATACCACCTCAAACTCAACTTCTACATTACCGCGGGTGGCGTTGGAGTAGGGGCATACCTCGTGCGCTTTGGCTACCATGGCTTCTTTATCGGTGTCGATATCACCTAAGTCTACAATCAGTTTTACCTTAATGGCAAAGCCGCTAGGAATAGGGCCAATGCCTACTTCGCCGGTAACCTTTACGTCGGCCGGTAACTTTACTTTTTCCTGACCAGCCACAAAGCCCAACGCGCCAATAAAGCAGGCTGCATAGCCAGCGGCAAACATTTGCTCAGGATTAGTGCCGGGGCCATCGTCACCGCCCAGGCCTTTTGGTACAGAGAGGTCGGTTTTTAAACGGCCATCATCGGATTCGGCTTTACCGCCACGACCACCAGTTGCTGTTGCTACGCCTGTGTAAAGTACATCATCTAGTTTATGCATAGGGGTGTCCTCCTGAAATTTACTTTGTATGCAAAGTAAAAGTAGCAAACCTGTGGTTGCCTGACAACTATTTTGTATGCAAAATAATGGCAGAGGTAATTTAGTTATGACAGATGACGATCTGCTAAAGCTGGACAACCAGCTGTGCCACCGTTTTTACTCCGTATCCAATGCGTTTACCCGGGCTTACCGGCCGTTGTTGCAGAAAATGGATATCACTTATCCGCAGTATCTTGTGTTACTGGCATTGTGGGAGCATAAACAGCTCACTATTTCTGCGCTGGTAGAAAAAAGCCGGATCGACCCGGGTGGCTTAACGCTTATTCTAAAAAAGCTGGAGCAGAAGGGTTATGTGCATATTCAGCCGTCTGAGCAGGATAAGCGTGTAAAACAGGTGGTATTAACTGCGAAGGGGAAAGCAGCTAAAGCCGAGGCGGCGGCTATTCCTAAAGAGTTATTGTGTCAGATTAAAAACCTCGACATGAATGAGTTGCAGTTACTCAGTGGCCTTATTGATAAGCTGTATTGTGATTTAACTCACTCCTGATATTTTTTGTTTTCCTTTCGTTTGTCATCTCTTCATGCTTTTCCTAAGTCATCTCCGCATGCACCTCCATCATACCGCGGATGCTACTACCTTAGTCATCCCCGCATGCTCTTGAGCGGGGATCTCCTGAAAAGGTTATTTTGCCTGAGTCAGACTGTTTGGGAGATCCCGGCTCGTGGGCCGGGATGACGGGAATGATATTGTCATCCCCGCATGCTCTTGGGCGGGGATCTCCTAAAAAGGCTATTTAAGCTGAGTCAGACTGTTTGGGAGATCCCGGCTCGTGGGCTGGGATGACAGGAATGATATTGTCATCCCTGCATGTTTTTGAGCGGGGATCTCCTGAAAAGGTTATTTTGCCTGAGTCAGACTGTTTGGGAGATCCCGGCTCGTGGGCCGGGATGACAGTAATTTTTTTGGTCGGGATGACAGTAATTTTGGGGTCGGGATGACAGTAATTATTTGCCCGGGATGACGGAATAAGGGGCCTTAGGCCACTATCGCTGCAGCTTGTTGTAATTCGCGGCGGGATAGTTGGTTTGCTTTGTCGCCGCCGAAGCTGTGAATAATGTTATAGGCGCTGCTGGCTGGGATCCTTTGGTGAATGCACAGGGCATAAAGGAATAAGCGGCAGCGTTCGCAGTTGCCGTCGCAGTGCAGGTAAACCTGGCCGCCTTCGCGCAGGGTTTCGGCTACTTCCTGCAGGTACTGTTGCATAAAGGCTTTTTCAGTATCGTTGTTAACAAAAATGTCGGCGATGTTGAAGGGGAGCCATAACCAGTGCAGGCCGGCATTGGCTACATCATTTTTTAGCTCAGGCTTATTTTCTTCTGATGTCTGGATGGTGGCTATATGGGTAACGCCTTGCCCGCGTAACTTAGTGAGGTAGTCAGGTGTGGGTCTGGCGCCCAGAGTAATGCGCCCGTTGCCAACGGTAAACCACGAAAGGCTGGATGTCATAACGAAATACTACGGTTAAGTGCTCTACACCACATAATAGTAAATTGAAAAGTAATGGCAACTGCAGCCGCCAATTACAAACAAATGCCAGATAGCGTGGGTGTATTTTTTTGACTTGGCGACATAAAACAACACACCAATGCTAAAGCACAGGCCACCGGCTACAATCAACCACAATCCGGAGCCTGGCATCGCCTGATACAGCGGGTAGATTAATCCTACTACTATCCAGCCCATAATCAGGTAAGTAACTACCGATACCTTAGGAAAACGGTGTCTGGCTATCATCTTAAAGGCTACGCCGGCAATCGCCAGTACCCAGATAAAGGCAGTGGCGATCACGCCAAGCTGGCCGCCAATGGCTACCAGCGTAAGAGGAGTATAAGTGCCGGCAATCAGTAAATAGATGGCGCTGTGATCAAACAGCTTTAGCAGGCCTTTGGCCTTTTGGTGGGTTACCGCATGATAAATCGTTGAGGACAGAAACATAAAAATCAGTGTGCCGCCATAAACTGCTGAAGCAGTAACACTTACCGAGGTTTCGGCACGCAATAACATAAACACCAATCCCACAATGGCCGCCACACAGGCGAGGCCGTGGCTGATGCTATTGAGCCATTCTTCTGCCACTGAATAAGCGCGTTTGGGTAGTGAAGTCATATTATTCCTCTTTTAATACAACTTAGTGTAAAGCTTCAGCGAACACTTGTACACTGAAAAAATGGTGCTTTTATGGCGCAGATTAAGAGGTAACAATGCCGTGATTGAGCTTGAGCCAGGAACGCCTGATTCGTGTATTTGGGCTGATACATGCTTTCTGTTGGAAAGGATGTGCATGGAGATCCCCGCTCAAGAGCATGCGGGGATGACGGGTGGGGTTGCATGCGGGGATGACGGGTTGGGTTGCATGCGGGATGAGAGGTGGGGTTGCATGCGTGGATGACTAGGTTTTTGGTATGAGGCTGATCCCCTGATTGCGGCACATCGCGGTGAAGGCGTCGATTTCCGGGGCGGGCAGGGCTACTGTCATGGTTACCTGATGGCTGTATTGACAATCGCTCACTTCGCCCTGCTGTTGTGTTACCCAATGACGAATAAACTGTTCGTGCTTAAAGTCGGCATTTACGGTGATTTCGTCCAGTGAGATATGCTGCGTAACCCTGAGGTTTTCCATTACCTGCTGCGCAGCACTGGAGTAGGCCCGCACTAAACCGCCGGCACCGAGTTTTATACCGCCAAAGTAACGGGTAACAATGAGCATTACGTCGCCCACGTCTTTGTGCTGGAGTACGTTTAATATCGGTTTGCCTGCGGTGCCGCTTGGCTCTCCATCGTCTGAGCAGGCAACACTTACCGGCATGTCTGGGCGACCTAGTAAATAAGCCCAGCAGTGGTGCCGGGCATCAGGATATTGGGCTTTTTTCTGAGCGAGCAATTCCATAGCAGTTTCGCGGTCGGGCGCACAGGCGGCAAACGCATGGAATTTGCTTTTTTTGATTTCGTAGAGCACTTCAAGTGCCTGACTGGGAGTTTGGTATGACATCGCCGGTAGTGTAACTGAAAAGGCGGTTAAGTCGAAGTACAACACGGCGGATAGGGAGTCCGCCGCTCGCAGTTAGCCGGGGCTTACATACGGCGCATATGCGCCATGCACTCTACCTCGACCATGGCGCCCATGGGCAGGCCGTCTACGCCAAATGCGCTGCGGGCCGGTAAGGCACCTTTGGTAAAGAAGGTAGTATAAACAGCATTAAAGTCGGGCCATTTACTGATGTCGTCTATCATTACCGTGCACTTGAACACGTCTTCCATGCCCAGTCCCAGCGAATCAAGTGCCATTTTTACATTAAGCATCACCTGTTTGGCCTGAGCCGGCATGGTGGCAGGCATCTCGCCGTTTTCATCAAGCGGGATCTGACCCGAAAGATACACAATATTATCCACCTGGGTGGCCAGCGAATAAGGGGCGTTCTCATTAGGGTGGGGGAAGTATTTTAGCTTTGCCAGAGCAAGCTGGCTGAAGCTTATCAGTACTGCAATCAGGGTTAACTTAGTTAAGTTCACCACAAACTCCTGTTTATCTGTCGTTAAATTATTTTTATGCGAATCTATATTTACGTAGTGACGATTAAACAACAAGCTCCGGCATTGCATATCAGTTCAACTAACCACTTTTTACGATCAGTTTCGGTTAGGGGCGCCGTGTTTATTGAGGCGACTGTAGCAGGAAAAATTCAGCGTTCTGATTAACCACTGTGAGCGTAAAGCCTGCCCAGTGCATAGGGTGTTTAAAGCGCGGGTGACGTTGCATCTGTTGGCGTGCGTGACGCAGCGCTTCGGTACTGCTGCCGGTTTGTTTTAGCCCCTGGTAAAAATACTGCATAAAAGTGGCGGTGGGTTTGTCTGAGACTTTCCAGCGGGTGCTGATCACCGAATCGGCCCCGGCCGTTAACACGCCGTAGGCCAGACTTTGCAGACCGTCGTGAGCCATCATTTTACCCAGCGAGGTTTCGCAGCCGCTGAGCACTACCAGTTGATTGTTAAATGGCTCGCCCAGTAATGCGCTTTGCGATAGAAAGCCGTTGTCCGGTGTCGGTGTTGAAGGGTTTCTGGCAACGGCCAGTCCCACAATGGCTGGGTCTTCAGGATCAAAGTAGCTGTGGGTGGCAATATGTAACAGCGGAGCTTCACGCAAGTCTGGACCGAGTAAAGCCTGCTGGGTGGCTTGTTCTGCCGAATATCGTTCAACCGCATAGTTTGAGAAGAGCGAGGCAAGCTGGTCGCCTTCGCGTTTCGCCCAGGGGAGTGCCGGCAATTTGTTGCGCCAGCCAGTATCAGCTGTGGGCGATTTACTTTCAAATGCGGGTGAATCAAAAATACCGATCGCCATTGGCGCCGCAGTTTGCCGTAGGGTGGGGGATAGGTATTCACTTAATGAGGGCGTCTGGCGCAGTGTATAGCGGCCACCTACATACTGGTTATCATGCAGTCGCAGTTGGGCCATGGGCAATGCGAAAAAGCGGCCATCTGCCTGCCACACAATGTCGGTAATATTGGGGTTATTAGTCACCCACTGTGGAATAAAATCGCTTGCGCGTGCATCGCGATAGGCCTGAATGATCTCAGCGCCGGATAATCCGTCTGGCAGCGCTGGTGGGCACTTTACAGGCGTAACCTGATGTCGCGATGCGGAAATTGCCAGTACAAAACATTGCTCGCTGGCGTGCAGGTAGCGAAGCACAACCTGATTTGCCTTTATTGCCGTTTGCACGGATGCCAGGGTAAGGGGCTTTTGATTAGTCTGGGCTTCGTTAGACAAACGAGGGTTAACCAGTCGCAACCACTGCTCTTTTACGTTATCGAGCTGTTGTTGCAGGTGCTGTTTGTCGTTTTCAGCGGTGGCGTTTACCAAGCCACTTTCCAGCGTTAGCCGTTGTTGCCAGAGGCTTTCAAGCTCTGGCTGTTTGAGTAAATGTTGGTGTTGCCTGTCTTGCCGTTTACGTAAAAACAGCTGGCTCTGATAGGTTTCCAGTAAGGCCAGGGCCTGCTCCGTATTCGCCCTGGTAGGATTGTTTAGCAGGGTGTCCAGGTGAGCATCGTATAGCTCTCTGACCTTGTTAAACCAGTGCGGCCCCATTTGATAGGCATCCAGTTCGCGCCCCAGTTGCAGAATATGCTGATTCGCCTTGTTAAAAGTGGCGGTAAGCGCGCTTTCGTTCTGCGGCTCGGTGGCTTTGAGGAGCTGGTATTGCAGTGAAGCGAGGGTTACCTGCTGCGGATCATGCTCGCCTGTAAGTGCTGTGAGCTGCTCTATCTGTTTGGCGGCCTCAGGAAACTCGCCAAGCTGAATGCGGGTGTCGGCAAGGGCAGTGAGGGCCTGAATGCGCTCGGTCATTTTTACTAAAGTATCCAGCGAGTTGAGTGCTGTATTCTTCAGCTCACTGGCTTCTGCAGGCTGTTTGTTGTGCGCCAGAACCTGGGCCTTAAGGGCATAAATTAACGGCAGGCGGTCGGCGCGTAGCATTGTCGCTTTTTGCTCCGCCTGAGTCAGGGCTTCAAGGGCCGCCGGCCAGCGCTGTCCGGCCATGGCAATTTTGGCTATGGCAAGGTACAGGTGGCTGGTATCGTCATCGTAAACACCGCTTTGGTTTAAACTAAGAGTACGCTGATAATAGCGTTCGGCGGTATCGGTATCACCCAGGTAGCTGTAACTGCTGGCAAGATTGGCGGTGAGCACCGCTGCGGTAATATCGGCATCTTCCTCAGTGAGGTACTCTGTTGCCTCGCGAAAGGTGTGCTGGGCTAACTCCCAGCGACCAGACCATAAATAAACCAGGGCAAGATTGTTGGTTAACTCAGCCAGCCCCTGTGTATCGCCTGATTGTTGTTTGCTACGAATGGCTTCGTCCAGGTAACGGGCCGCTGCTACGTTATCGTTAGCCAGCGACCAGTAGGTGGCGAGGCCGTTGTAAATGTCTGGCAGCAGTTTTGTATAGCCTTGTTCAACAGCTTGCGAGCGCGCTTGCTCCAGCGAATATTTTCCAGCTTCCATCAGGGATTGTGACGATACTACCGAGCCATGCAGCAGGTTACTGAAGCCAAGCGTGGCTACCAGCTGGGTTGTAAGATAACTGTTGGCAGGCAGCGTGTGACTCACTTGTTCTTGTCGCGTCGGCGCTGACGTTGGCTGCCAGTCGGCTGGGTTTATTACGGTTGATGCATAGGCTAATGCATTTTTAAACTGCCCGGGGAGCAATGCCATACCGGCATGACTGGCATCGGCAAAATGGTAAATGGTAAAATTAGCCGACATGGCAAGCGCCGCCAGTTGCCAGCAGGTATAGCCATGGGCACCAGGGGAAAACAGGGATGTAGCCTGTTCGGTATTTTCTTCAATAAGGTACTGGCGGGCGAGTAAGGCGGTGGCAAAACAGGCTGTTTCGGCGTGGCTTTGGCGGGCGATTTGTTCGGTGAGTATTGCCGTAGTACCTGGCTCAGCGTAGCTAGCCGAGAACCACGCCAGCCAGTCCCACAGGGCATTTGCCGGCTGCGTATAAACTGCAAACTCTGCGGTCGTTACTGACTGCTCACTATTATTTACCTCAACGGTTACCGCATATTGTGCACTGCTTTGGGATTTAATGGCGGCAATATGGGTGTGGGCATAATGGCTGTATGCCAGGCTGCCTGCGGTATCGGAAAGCGCAATCTTAAACGCTGTATGGGGCGCTTCAACAATGATTACCTCATTAGCTGCGGCGCTAACCGTAAACTGAAATTCTTCGCCCAAAGCGCGCTGCCCGGCAACCATTGCCAGGCACAAAAGGAATAATCCGAGTGTTAACGAGCGGCGAATACGTTCCATGTCATGCCGGTATTAGTGGTTTTTCCAGGCGTAGGCCGGGGCTTTTTGAACCGTTACCCGATGGCCGTCGACCTCTTTGTTCCAGTGGCTGGCCGTGGTGTATTTGGGCGTACCATCGGCATCTACTGAGTATTTTATGGTGAAGTACACATCGGTGTATTTTTCTTTAAAGGCCGGTGCGCCTTTCGGATAACCGCCGTCTTTTACAATCGATAAATTGTCAGAACACAGCATGTCCGGGTCGTCAGTAGGAAAGAATTTGGCTTTACTGAGCAACTTTGCGGTAAGCGTTGGCCAGGTGCCACGGGACTTAACAATAGTAATGGTGACCAGAAAAGACGAGCCTAGCACCGGCGTAAACACCCGGGTGCGCATTTTTAATGCGTTGTCGTTGTAATCGCGCTGCCCTTTAGGCAGATACGGGCGAAATTCAGGGGCCCACTCATCGCGGTTATAGTCTGACACCCACCCTTTGGGAACGTACCATTTACTTGTTGCCTGGTTACTCATCACTGTGACTCCTTGTGGTTAAAAACGTGGTGATGTCGGCCATGGTGTGAAGCGGTTTGCCCAAGCACGCAAAGGCCTGCTGTATTGTTGTTGTTAAATTGTCGGCCAGTTGGGCCATGCCGTCCTGCTCGCTGTTGCGGTAACACTCATACATAGCGCTGCGTAGTACATCGCAGTTGATCGCACTGGCAACCAGCCCCAGCTTGTACTGATTATTGTCGGCGTAGTCGGTGAGGTTTTCCTGCAATGTATAGAGCCACAGCGGGGTGCGTTGTTGCTCCTGCAACACGGCCAGCAGCGCATAGATAAAATCGGTTTCCTGGCCGGGCGAGGTTACTACTAGCTTACGGTGATTCAGTCGCTGCTTAAAATATTCGGCGAACGGCTTAAAGCGAGGCTCGGTAGTGATTATGCGGAGAATGTTCTCAGCACTATTGAGGCCGAGCTTTATGCCAGCGAGCAGGTTTAGCTGGGCGATATTACGCCCGGCTCTCGGATTGGTTGGGTGCGGCACTGTGGCCATGTCACTGGTAATGAACAGGTCTATCGGGCTGGCAATCTGCTGCAGCCCCTCGTTTTCCAGCGGATCGAAAAACAGCGCCGGCCAGTCAACAACATGCGCCTCATCAAGCGGCTCAAAAGGCGGGCGACGCATAATTTCATCTAACGAAAACGACTGCGAATATTCGGTTTTAAGATGATAGCGCGGGCGCAGCATACTGTGCCCAAACCTGAAGCTGGCCAGCTTAAATTCGGCTGGCACCTGGGTGTATGGCATGCTGGCGCCATAATAAAACGCACCGGGCTTTTTAAAGAAGTAGTCGTGACAGTCGTCCAGTACCAGCTTTGGCAGTAAGTCATTGATTACGATGTGATGAAATACGGCCACGGTATAGCGCCTGGCAGTAATAATACGTTCGGTAAGTTTTGTTTTGGCTGGTGGCAGGGCATGGATAAACGCGTTATGTAATCCCTGCAACAAGCTGTGCAACTGCAGCACAATGGCGTTTTCGTCGTTGCGTTGTTCCGGCATCCATGCGGTGGCCCACGGGGCATTTTCGATGGTGCCGGGGGATACCCGGTGAACATCATGAGGCTGGGTTAAAAACCCCCCGCTGTCACTGTCGAAATAGCGTGCTTCAATACTATTGAACGGATCGCCTGAGCTATCATTGCCATACATGCTGTCGAGATTTAGCAGCGCACTGGTTTGGCGTCCGCCGATATGAAAGTGCGAGTCGGCAATGATGTCGTGGGCGATAAACTGGCAAATATAGGTGTAGCCGGCCGGGATCGGCAGCGAGTTGGTGTTGTCCGGGGTATAATCAGATTCGTCGAGAAAGGCTGGATCGGCTTCGTCTTCGGTGTCTTCCTCCACCGCTGAAGTATAAGAAAACAAAGGTTGTGGTGCCTGCTCCTGCGTTTGTTGCGGACTGTTATTTTGCGGCACCCCTGGCAGCATCAGGGTAGCCAGGGTATTCAATTCCACCGGGCTTAGCAGCGCCTGCTCTGCGGCAGGAAACATGCTGTGCGTGGCAGAGTGCACTAGTCTGAGCCCGTAATAATAGTAGCGCTTAATACCACTTCAGCGGTGTTACTCTCGCGTACTGCGATAATAGTCGATGGGGCATTGGCAGATTGCAGGGTGGCCAGAATAACCAGTTCACCCTGGGCGTTTTTCTTAAGCGCCGGCCAGCTTTGCAGGGGCTGGCCGGTGGAGGATTGTAACTCAACATCAAACAGCTGGCCGTTGGCCATGCTTACGTCCAGTACCAGTATCTGCTGCTCACTGCCTTGTTCTACTACTGCGCCAACAGGTGGTAATTCTGCGGTGCTGGCACCGCGCATCTCACCAATGTAGATCACATCGGGGCTAATGGCCGTTGCCACATGTTTGGGTTGCTGATAGCCCAGTAGCAGCCAGGTGGCAGCGCTGCCAATCAGCACGCCACCGAGTGGCCAGAACAGCCGCAGCAGTTTGCTGGCTGATGAGTCTGCACGGGATTTTTTAGCCACCTGGCCAAGTGTTTTTTTGAAGATAGCGCTGAGTTCAAACTCTTCCACCATGTCGGGGTGCATCAACAAATATTCTTCAAACTCAATCATTTCAGCCGCGGTAAGCTTGCCGTGCAGATAGCGCTGAATTATATGATTAGCCTGGATGTACTGTGTATTCATATCACTTAACTTCTGTAACCTTGACGGTTAACGTTAATAACTCCGTATTAGTAGTGCCGCCACAGGCCGTTCCCTCTCAAGCAGCACCAGAGTGTTTATATCCGGGTGCCCAGCCAACAAATAACAGCGGCTACCGACAATAGGGTAAACAGCGATTGTTTATTGATTTCAACCTTGCATTTAAGCGCCAGCGCCTGCTTTAACCGTGTTTTGGCCCGGTGCAGCACTTTATCGAAATGTTCGGTGCTTAAATCCAGCTCGTTACACAGCTCTTCTTTGTCTTTGCCTTCAAAAAAGTAGGCGCTCAGTAATTGCCTGTCGCGCTCTACGCTGAGCTCGTCCATTACCTGCGTCACGGTTTCCAGTAGTTTTTCTGAGCTGACCTGGTTTTCGGTATGGTTGATTGTATGGGAGTGCAGATCCATTTCGTCGCTGCAATCGGTGCGTTGGCGCTTGTTTTTGCGGTAAGTGGCAATCAGCAGGTTCTCTGCTACGCGGCGCACAAAGCCTGCTATAGCTTCGGGGTTGTCGATTGCTGAAGCCCGGGCTTTCTGGATCACAATGAGCAGGGCTTCCTGCACAATATCCTGCGCCAGGGTCGGATCGTCACACTTATAAGCCACAATGGAATACAGCGGTCGGGAGAAGTGACTGAGCAGAGCTTGCTCCGCCTGTTTGTTGCCATTGGCGATTTGCGTCACTAGTACAGCAGGTTCATCCATGATTCAGCGCGTTGTGGATTGTTATTAAAGGACAAATCTACCGGCGTCAGGCGGTATTTACAAGCTATTAGCGGTTATAAAACAGACTTTATAAGACTAATTGGCAATCAGGAGGAATGCGCGGCTAATGCTTTGTGGTGAGCCGCGCATTTTGGTTGGAGCGGTTTAGTTTGAGGTGGCGTCGTAGCGAGGCTCGAAGCGCAGGAGTTTACTGTTCGGATCGACAATCACCACATCCTGCTCTGAAACCTCAAGTGTATTTTCTGCCGGTAGCTGTAAGGTGGTGACATTGCCATTTACCGATACTTCCACCGGCATCGGAAAGGGCAGGTCTTCGGGTACCAGCCAGGAGAGTGTCAGCGTATCGCTGCTGCGTTGCTGGTGAAGCTCGGGCAGCCTGGGCTGATAAAGATAGACATCGAAAAACCAGCTGAAATCCTCGCCGGTCAGCTCATTAACCAGCTTGATAAAGTCCCCGGTATTGCGGTACACAGTAGTGAACTGGCCGGGTTGCGGCGTGGCGGTGCCGTACAGCAGCGTAGTAACGGAATCAAAAAATGCCTGATCGCCAATCAGGTAACGCAGGGAATGCATGATCCACGAGCCTTTGTAATAGATATCCAGTGCCGGACCAACGCCTTTTTCGTACACCTCTTCTACTTCCATCGGTTTATTGGACACGATGGGATGGGTGTTAATGAGGCCTTTGCGCTGGTTATTTAAATACGCTTTGTAGGCAATATCACCATGCAGGTACTGAGCAAACAAAGGCTGCATGTAGCTGCCAAGCCCCTCGTGGATCCACATGTGATCCCAGTTGTCGTTAGTGACCTGGTTACCGAAGTACTCATGGGCAAACTCATGTTGCAGTAACCAGTCGAAACCGAATTCGTCTTTTTTGTATTCGTTGCCATAGGCATTGATGGTTTGGTGTTCCATGCCCAGGTGCGGGGTTTGCACCACGCCCACTTTTTCATCGGCAAAAGGGTAAGGTCCAATCATCCGCTCAAAGAACGTCAGCATGGCAGGAATTTCATCGAACAACTCCTGGGCTTGCTCTGTATTGCCCGGCAAGTGGTAATACACAATGGGGTAGCTGTTGCCGTAAATGCTCTGGTAGGTATCTTCGATTTTTTCGTAAGGGGCAATATTCAGCGCAATGCCATAGGTATTGTGTGCCGAGCGGGTTTGCCAGTGATAGGTGTTCTCGTTTTCGGTGTGGGTAGTTTCTATAAGTACCCCGTTGCTCGCCGCTACGAGGTTGTTAGGTACGGTAATGTAAATATCGGCCGTCTGGGGTTCTCCCATGGGCTGGTCGATACACGGCCAGAAGATATCGCAACCTTCGCCCTGCACTGCGGTAGCCAGCCAGGGCGAACCGTCTGGGGTTTGATCCCACATTACGCCGCCGTCCCAGGGCGCATTGGGCGGGGTGCGTGGATGACCATGATATTTCACCTGAACCGACACCGGGAAAATCACTTCATTAGTCGGGGTGATAACCAGCTCGCCTTGTTGGTTGGAGAACTGCTCCGGCTTAATAGCTTCACCGTTGAGCCAGATGCCATCGATAGTGAATACGCTGTCGAGATCCACCGACACCGCTTTGGCTGGTTTGGCGGCATTCAGGGTAAGAATGGTATTGCCAAACAGTTGTTGTTTATCAAAGTCGAAAGCGAAGTGTAGCTCAGCATGTTCAACACTTACGCCCTGCTGATAACGCGGGATTTCGCCGCCGCTTTTCAGGGTGTAGGCCGTAGATAATTCGCCTGGAGTGGCAGTTGGACTGTTGTTGCTTGATTGAGTCGTAGTGCAGGCGCTAAGGGCAACCGCAGTTGAAAGTAAAAGGCCTTGCCAGGCACGGATACATTCCATGTGTGAGCTCCGGATAAACTGTCGTTGTTATTGTTAATGCGATTATAGCGTTAAACAACGTGAAATCCTGATGCGAAGCTTTTGTTGAGCGTATTTTTAAGGCGTTAAACGAAAAGAGTGGCCGCGCCACTCTTTTTTATCATTAACCGATGGGGTTATTCGAACAACTCACCACGCAAATCTTCTAAGGTGCTATGGGTATGTTCTTTAAGTAACTTTTTCACCAGTTTGGGTTCTTTGTTCATCCACGCGTCATAAATTTCTTCATGCTCACGGTAGGCATCGGCCTCACGGTCGGGTGGCTCAAGGTGCTTACGAACATAGCGTTCTGATAGCAGGTGGATCTTGAACAGCAGCTCCTGGGTGATTTTGCGGCCGGCAGGAGCCGACAGCGCCAAATGAAATTCCCGGTTTACGGTAACCGCTTCCGGTGATATTTCATTAGCCATGCTTTGCAGACGTTTAAAAATCTCGGTAACCCTGGCTTTATCTTCCTCGGTGGCTTTTTTAC
>Ga0213831_1000180_pt1 | contig 74713 bp, 66 predicted proteins | sample SWATP12_FD_163421 | JGI IMG/M metagenome (GOLD analysis project Ga0213831, IMG submission 163421) | Coastal seawater microbial communities from Marineland, Florida, United States - SWA TP1 #2 | ecosystem: Environmental > Aquatic > Marine > Coastal | place: USA: Florida | collected 2016-08-06 | reverse complement strand
TATCCCGAGTTGTTTCACTCGACACCTCCGTTAGACCGGTAGCCACTCGCGAAACGCCCCAATGCGAAAAAGCCTGACTGGTCTGTATTGGTTGTTATTTGAACTGCCTTTTTAATATTTTGTGCTTACTTTGTTATTTTATTGTTAAGCACTGTATAAGAATTACTCATTGTGACTATAACGTCCAGCTATTTTTGTCTAAAATTCGGATAAATGGTTATTTTTTGTGCGAGGAGGGTAATCGACGTGAATTTTGTTAGTGAGCTTTTACTAACTTAATAAGCAGACCTGAACAGCACAAAAGCACCGGGAAAGCGTGGCTTAATGGAAATAAAGCCCTAAAAGCAAGAAAACCGGCGAATGCCGGTTTTCAAATTCATAGATATAAAAAATAATGCCTGGTGTGCTTACATCCAGTCGGCATTACGGATAACGCCTACAGCGATACCTTCAATATTAAACGGCTGATTAGCCAAATCGACTTTAATGGGTGAGAACTCTTCATTTTCTGCATGCAGCAGTACTTCACGGCCGCGCTTTTCCAAACGCTTTACCGTAACGTCTTCATCTACACGGGCCACCACTACCTGCCCATTGTGGACATCGCTGGTGCGGTGCACCGCCAGTAAATCGCCGTCCAGTATGCCGATGTCTTTCATACTCATACCGTTTACACGCAGCAGGAAATCGGCTTTGGGATGGAATAACGCCGGATCCACTTTATAGTGCATTTCCACATGTTCCTGAGCCAGAATCGGTTCGCCAGCCGCAACCCGACCAATCAGCGGTAAGCCTTCTTCTTCCACTTCGTCATCCAGAGGAATGTTCAGCTTAATCCCCCGCGATGTACCCGGCAGTATTTCAATCACGCCTTTTTTTGCCAACGCTTTTAAATGCTCTTCTGCAGCATTAGCAGAGCGAAAGCCTAACTGACGGGCAATCTCTGCACGCGTAGGCGGCATACCAGTATCCAGCATAGTGGATTTGATCAGATCGAGTACTTCTTGTTGTCGGGGGGTTAGTGGACGCATAAACAGCCTGTTATTCCATACAGTTGTTAGCAGTATAACGACTAAAACTTAAAACACAACGATTTTTGCTGGATCCAATTTAAGGCTCAACTAATCCATAGTACGATTTACTCAGCCGATAACAGGATGAAATAATCAAAAAGGATATTGCGATTGTGTCCAGCCATCGTGAATGTATTTATAAGAGAAATAATGTTTTAGCTCGAATTTATTTTGTCATATTCATTTTAGCACTCTGGTTATACCAATATGTTGTTAGGGATCCAGCAAGCATCGACCCAGAAACGCTAGCTAAGTATGAGCTTGGCCTTTATGGCACGCCGATAATTGTCATGTATTGTATTTTCGAGATTTGGCGCACGTTTAATTATCCGTATAAGTTAATTATCAATGACGAAAAGAAAACGCTGACTGAAATCTACCTGATGAGTCAAAATACACTTGCCTATCAGAGTATAGAAAAGGCACAAGTACGTGCTGGATTAGTTTTCCTCGTTGCCCTTGGTGAGAATAGAAAAATCAGGGTCAAAGGAGAATATAAAAAGATATCTGAAGCCCATAAATCTGATGCTAAAAACACCAGCGCATAAATCGCAGAGGGTGATGACGCACTGCCTCCTTATGAAGAGCGCTTCAAGGCCACTGAAGACAAGGTGATTGACTGCCTGTCGCAACTAAACCGATAACCGCTCACACCACTCAGAATGAATTGCTATTCCTGTATTGCCAACGCTGTCAGGAATAGCCTGCAAAATCCTTTTCTGCCAACCCTATCTTTCCGCAATTTCATCTTTTCCGATAAAACACTTGCCAGAAAGGATTACACATGTAATCTTAAATAAAGACTGACTACAAATGTAATCATTAAACTGGATTTGAAAGCAGGTGACCGATGAGTAACGACAATCCCAAAGCGGATATCTCCAACGCCGAATTTGAAGTGCTCGATGTACTGTGGGATGACTATCCCGCCACATCCAGCGATATTGTGGAACGCTTAAATCAAAAAAAGCCTTGGCACGACAAAACCGTAAAAACCCTACTCAGCCGCTTGGTAAAGAAGGGCGTGGTGGACTTTGATAAGGCACAGCGTCAGTACCTTTATCGCCCGCTGATTGCCAGGGAAGACTACACCAAAAAAGAAGCCTCCAGCTTTGTGAGCCGATTATTTAAAGGCAAAGTAGCACCTTTGGTGGCCGGGTTTGCCAACCAGAACTCTCTGTCTCAACAGGACGTGGATGAACTTAAGGCGCTAATTAAACAATGGGAAAAAAATAATGACTGAGTGGCTTATTCAACAACAAGGCCCATTGTGTTTAGTGCTTGTCGCTCTGATGATTATGGAGCACTTTTTTACGGCTAAAATTGGCATCCGGCTGATGTACAAACTGTGGTGGATGGTACCGGTTGTGCTGTTGATGGCTAATCTGCCCATCCCTGTTATTTCACTGCCTGCCAATAGCTTTACTCGTTACATTGTGAGCGGCTCTGTACCGGTTAACGTTTCACAAAACGCTGTGTGGCTGGGCTTATGGGTGGCTGGAGCCTCTTGTATCGCGCTTTACCTGATATCACAATATGCGCAGCTTGCCCGTTCTGTGAGTAAACCTATGGCTGGCATGAAGAACACCTGGTTCGCCCGGCGGGCCACCACGCCCATGCTGTTTGGCCTGTTTGCTCCCAGAATATTGCTCCCGGCGAGCTTTACGCGGCTGTTTTGCCCTTTGCAGCAGCAATTAGTGCTCGAACACGAAAACACGCACCGTCGGCACGGCGATCATATATGGAATGCGCTGGCGCTGGTGATATTGACAGTATTCTGGTTTAACCCTTTGGTCTGGCTGGCCCTGCGCTCATTCAGGATCAATCAGGAGCTGGCGTGCGATAACCAGGTATTGCGCCAGAAAAGCCCACAGGAAAAATTACTCTACGCAAAAGCCCTGGTGGCCTGCGCGGAACAAAACTCTTCGTACCTTACAACTTACCCTACCTTCGGAGAAAAAAGCACCATGTTAAAACGACTCAATCTGATCAATAAGCCAAATTCGGCAACTAAAGTTGCTGGCGTCGCGGCACTGGCTGTCGCCGCTATTCTTACCACTCACACAGCACTGGCAAACCTGCCTGCCAGCGGTATTCAGGCTGACAAAGTCAACCTGGCCACGCCGGTTAAACGCGTCCCGCCGGTTTACCCGGCCAGCGCTGCGCTGGCAAATCAGGAGGGGTTCGTTACGCTCCAGTTTGATATCACTGAAACTGGTGCCACCGACAATATTAAAGTAGTGAAGTCGTCACCGGCTGGCGTATTTGATACCAGTGCGGTGAAAGCGATGAAACAATGGCAGTATAAGCCCCGGGTTCAGGGTGGTAAGGCGCAAAGACAAACCGGCATTTTAGTGCAACTGGACTTTAAACTGGCTGCCGACGAGGATGAAAGTGCGCTAAACAAGCAGGATATTGAAAAAATCAGCGTAGCTAAAACAGAGTAATCTTCAGCTAATCCGGCTTCCCGTCAGTGCTTGCTTTTCTGCTTCTGACGGGCAAGTTTTCCCACACTGAGTATGTATCTGAAAGCCGCTTTATAAAACCTGAAACACACGGATGATTACCGCGCCACCACCTTTTACCAGGTCAATGGTACCGGTGAAAACACGCTGATTCAGCCAGTCATACTTACCCTTGGGTGCCTGGAATTTTGGTATCGTACGAACGTAAGGCCCTCCCTCATCGGACTGGGATGCAATACCACTGTTATGGATAATAATCGTTTGCCCATCAGAAGTTCTGATGCTGTAAAGGGCGTCAATTTCCAACACGCCATCAGGGCGCTTTAGCTGCCAGTCCGCGCCACCGGGCAGAACGTCACCAGACAACGACTCACCATTAACATGTTGTCCGGCAAAGTATCCCCCGGTAATTGGGACGTATTTGCGGATACCTTTGTCACTCTCTCCGACTTCAACAAGATCATCTACCGTCACCACTAACGTGAGCACGTGCTGCATGCCCGGCACTTTATCAGTTTCAGGAATATCGCGATCACCCAGATTTACAACAGTCTCACTCATAGCTCTTGCCTGCGACGCTAATGTTATGGTTAAACACATTAAAAACAGAAGGTGAAGCCAACGAAAGTACATGGAATTATTCTGCTTCATTGATATTGAAAGGTCCTGTCGCCAGTGGGTAAATGATAAAAAAATGTTAATACACCCATTCACACCTGTGAATATCAAAAAGTGACACATTACTTTGCAAAAACAGCACAGGTAGTATGTAACCCATTATGCTGGCTCCGACACGCAGACTAACTATCTCGTGACATACGCTTGCCGGCGCTGTTCTGCCACTGCACTTACTTTTACCCAGCGAAACAGATACATAATTACCAGTTTGGTGATACCACTGGTGATTGCCAGTACCAGCAACGGCCATCCTTTACTTACTCCCATGCTTAGGGCAAAAGCGATGGTAGAAATGTCCATCAGTAAAATAAACTGACTCATTTTAAGATCCACCGCACCGGTCTGACCCGCTTTCAGAATTAAGCGGATTTGATGATAGTAACCCTGAGCAATAAACGCAGACACCAGAACAATAAGCAGAGTAGCAATGTGCCTGCCCTGATCAGCAATTGTGTTGCCTAACAGTAGTCCTGCACCCGCCAACACCAAGCTTCCGCCTGCCAGTACAACACTCAAGCGGGCCACCCGGGATTTGCGGTCCAGCCAGATTTCCAACAAAATCCCCATCACCAGCATTGCCGCCAGTAACCGGGGCCACACAATATAGTGATTAAATGGTTCAATGGAGTAGCCATAAATAAAAAAAGACAGGTAAGCAAAAAAGCTCACGGTGAACTGATTCAATGACAGTAACGCGGTCGGACGCGCAGTTTCACTTTCTCTTTGTTTGCGACGCCATATAGTGCTCAGTTGAGAGTACACACCTAGTACACTTACCATAATAAACAGGGTATTGAGAGCGCCCAGTAAATTATATAAAGTCAAATCGTAATCCTTTTCACATTTAAATTGTCGACAATTATATGGTAAAAATCAGATTGATATCATTTATAACCGTTCTGCCGAGCATTAATGTCGACAATAGTAAAGTTTGAATGACATACGCTCACCACTAACCATTTTATTATTTATCGCTTTCGCGAAATCAAACAGTAAGGGGCATATCCCATGTTAAACAAGGTCGCCGTCATTACCGGCAGCAGCAGAGGAATAGGTGCAGCAACAGCGCGGCTTATGGCTGCAGAAGGCTATTCGATAGTGCTTAATTATCAGTACTCTGCAGCGAAGGCCGAGGCATTAAAGCAAGAAATTAGCGCTATGGGTGTGCCCTGCATCGCAGTGCAGGCCGATGTATCTGAGGAAGATCAGGTTGAAGCTTTGTTTACTCAGGCCGACGCTCTGGGCCCCCTTGCTGTGCTGATTAACAACGCTGGCATTCTGGCGCAACAAACCGGTCTGCGAGGCATTTCGGCTGAGCGGTTACGCCATATCCTTAATGTAAACGTACTGTCCTGCTTCTTGTGTACCAGGGCAGCAGCAACAAGAATGTCGACAAAAGAAGGGAAAAGTGGCGGCACTATTGTGAATGTCTCCTCCACAGCAAGCAAATCCGGGGCCCCCAATGAATACACGGATTACGCCGCATCAAAGGGTGCCGTGGATAGCTTTACCCGCGGCGCCGCACTGGAACTGGCTGACGAAGGGATTCGGGTGAATGCAGTGCGACCGGCCCTGATAGATACTGAAATGCATGCCTCAGGTGGCGAGCCAGACAGAGTTAAACGCCTGGAGGCAAAGATACCTCTGCAGCGACCGGGCACCGTACAAGAAGTAGCTGAAGCCATTGTCTGGCTGGCAACGGATAAATCATCCTTTGTAACAGGTAGCTTTATCGACGCATCCGGTGGATTATAGTCACACTTTATTGGCTATTTTGAAGGGCAACACATGGAAGTCAGAATTTTTACTAAAACCCTCGCCTACAAGCCGGGATTATTTGCGGCTACCCAGGAAGTCACTGACGGCGGTCTGGAAGACGAGGTCAACCAGTGGTTAGAAGCCAATCCGGCTTATCGCGTGGCGCATATCCATCAAACGCAGAGTGGCGGCTCCTGGCGCCCGGCAGTGGTTACTATCAGCATTTGGTACACTTCCAATGATTAATGTCACCCGCTTAGCTGCGCTTGCTTTTTTACTGTTTATAGTCTGGGTTATTTACATGGCCAATGCCGGGCACAGCAGTGTATTTTTCGACTTTGTTGCGGCCATTCCTTACGGCGATAAACTTGGCCATGTGGGCTTATTCGGCACCTTAACCTTGTTAGCGGTGCTGGCATCAAAGTTTGCCGGCTGGAAGCTGAACAACACTAAGCTGTATTTTGGTGCTATGGCGGTGACGCTGTTTGTGATTGGCGAGGAAATCAGCCAGGCCTTTATACCCTCCCGTACCTTTGACTTTGCCGATCTAAGCGCAGATGCAGTAGGTATTCTGCTGGCCGTACTGGTGTTACGAAAGCTGGAGAAAACGGCGGGTATGCAAATCTGCCTTCAGCGCTGACGCCTTACAAAACGATGGTAGGCCAGCGCCATTAGTAAGCAAACTATGGCCGGCAAAACCAGCGCCAGTTGGTCATAGTGGCTGAATACCAGCGCGCCACCGGTGCCGCCAGCAATAAACCCGAAGATGATCACCAAAAACAACTGTAGCTTGCGCCCATCAATGGACTCTCCCCGACACTTAGCGCCCAGCATGATCCCAAGGTCAGTAACAATACCGGTGAGATGAGTGGTTCTGACTACGGCACCACTGTAACGAGTGGCCAGGGCGTTTTGTAAACCACAGGCAGCGGAAGCAAGGAAGTGGGCATAAAACAGCCCTTCATTGAGCAGCAGCTGCGCGGCAATCAACAAAGCGGCTTCTATTACCAGTGCCGTATCATAATGCCGGCCCAGCTTCAGGGTAGAGGCATTCAGTAGCACGCCGGCAAGCGCAGCACCGATTAAAAACGAGACTAACACTCCCAGCAAATGAACAGCGCTCGCCCAGCCTCCGTCCAACAACCCTGCGCCCAGCAACGTGGCCGTGCCGGATAAGTGCGAAACTGACTGATGCTCAAAGCTCAGTAGTCCAATGGCATTGACGTAACCCGCCACCAGGGCAAGTAATAAAGCGCCGATTTCAACCCAATGGGGTAACCTGGCAGGCAACAGAAAAGTCCTCAGTGCATAAAGGCCTCAGGATATCAGGCTTTTCACAACAACTGCCAATAGCAATTAACTGGTTGGCTGTTTATGCGGACATGTTGCTAAGCTCCTGCGCCGCATCATATATATTGCTCATATTATTGTTAATTTCAGAACTGGTTGCCTGTTGCTGCTCTACAGCTGCAGCAACCTGAATCATCAAATCACAAATGTCATTAATTTGTTGTGTCACATTCGATAGTGACGTGTCGGCTAATTCTGCTGTTTCAGCACTCGTCTGTGCCCTACCAACACCAGCCTGAACCAAATCAACCGAGCGCGTCACGTCGGCTCCCAACCGGCTAATCAGGTTACGAATTTCTTCGGTTGACTGCTGAGTACGGGCAGCCAGAGTTCTAACTTCATCTGCTACCACCGCAAACCCTCTTCCCTGCTCTCCTGCGCGGGCAGCCTCTATTGCAGCGTTTAGCGCTAATAAATTGGTTTGCTCCGCTATACCATTAATCACATCCACAATGCGGTTAATATTATCAGTACTTTGTGACACCTCCGACACTGCTTCACTGGTGCGAGTCATTTCGTCAGAAAGCTTGTTTGCCTGTAGCGTTACATCAGAAATCAATTTCTTCACATCGCTAACGGCACTTACTGACATTTCACCACGCTGGGAAGCATTTGATGCCACCTGAGCAACTTCGCCGATGCTTGCGTTCATTTGGTGGATCGCCGCCGACACACTCTGGATAGCATCAACCTGAGACGAGGATTTATGCTTCACCAATTGAGCATGCTCTCGCAGTGCCAGCTCCATCTCTTTGCGCTTTACAGCCATATCGTTAAGAGACTGGCTGACTGCGTCCTTACTACTGCTCGGGGTTAAATAAACACTAAAGTCGCCCTGCGCAATGGCACTGGTCATCCGGGTGATCCCACGATAAGACTCGACAACCCGGTTGATGTTAACCGTTAGATCATCAATTTCATCCTGCCTGACTACCGTCGAATGATTTCTGATTGCATCTATATCGCCTTCACTAACCTTATTGGCTTTGTCGACCAGGGTGCTCACGCGGCGGGTAATCGAATTGACAAAGTAATAAGACACGGCGACCACAAAAATAACTGCCAACAGTGCCAGACCGAGAGTTCTTAACACGTTGGAGTACAAAGGCCCCATCACGCTGTCTACCGAGGTGATCTGTACCAGTTTCCAATCACCAATAGGTATTGTCGCCGCAACAAAAAAACTGTCTTCGCCGCTAACCGGATCGGCCCGTTGCAATACTTCAGGGCTGGTTGTCACGCTGCCAAGCAGCTGGGAAAGAAAATCACTGTAGGCTGTTAAACCAATTTCACGGGTTTTAAATTCGCTGTTAATGGTGGTTGCTATCACTTTGTTGTTGCGGCTTAACAACAAGTAATTGTTACCTTGATCGTCTTTAAGACCCCGGAGCAGATCATCAATATAATCGAGCGCCCGGTCTACGCCGGCTATTCCCATAAATCGATTGTTGACCACTATCGGGAAAACCTGTTCAACAATCATTACCCCCTGATAGGAATATGGTTCAGTCACCATGCCTTTCGCAGCGCCGTCACGTAAAAACTGGGTTTTTACGCCGTTATAATAAAGGCTGCTCTCCATATCAACGAGGGTATCCAGCGCCACATTAGCACCGTCTCTATACCAGTAAGGTAAAAAGCGTCCAGCGGCATCGGTAGCCCCGGTTGCCAACCTCTGATTAACGTCGGCATCGTCCTGTCCATCAGCATCAGGCTCATAACCAAAATAAGCGCCGGTAAACTCAGGATTAGCAGTAAGCACCTGCCTGGCATATTCGAGGGATGCTTCCCGCTGCCCTAACAGGCCGGCACGCTGCGCCAGCGCCATTGTTTTAGCCGTTTGTACTGCCCGTAGATTATCCACCTGAAATGCTTTTGCGGTATTAGTCACCTCGCTTAACAGCATTCGCTCGGCACGTGCCTTGGCCATACTTAGCTCGTTGTAGGCATTAATTAAAATAACCAGAATAATGGCAACAATTGAGGGCAGTAACCACAGCAGAAGCATTCTCCCTTTCAATGTACTTAGCGAGGACTTTTCAGGCATTCACGTTCTCCGGTGATAAGGGATGTTCCAACAGATTAGTCAACTAACGAGCAAAATTTGTATACCATATTAAATTTAGACGACTATCGGATAACGAGTTAATTTTTTTGATGCAAAAGTATAGCCAGTAAGAGTGGAGCGGGAATAACACCGCAAAAGCCATACTGACTTCTGCGGTTTAAATATTACGGTTAGTTTAATGGATTTTTTGTTCAGTCTTGTTTCGCAGCGTTTCAATGTCTTTTTGGCGACCTTCGTCAGCGAGTGGTCGATCAGGGCGAGGAGCCGCGCTTGCCGCCTTATCAAGGTACACCAAAGCCTGCTGATATTCGCCATCATCGTAGAGATATTCTGCGTAGAAATAGTTACTGTCGATGCCATCCGGATTGACCTGCAGTGCGCTCTTTAACAGCTGCTCGGCTTTTTTATCGCTGCCAAAGCCAATCGGCCAGCCGGGGACTTTATGGTACAACACACCAAGGCTGGTCATTGCTGAACCTTGCAGGGCATGCGAGTCGATTGACAAGGCATCCTCAAAGCTCTTCTTGGCGGATTTAGCGTATTTAAGCGCGCCTATACCGCCTTGTGCACCGGCAGTGCTCGACTGCACAATACCCAGCCAGATTAAATATTCCGGCTGCTTAGGCTGGGCTTCCACCAACGCCTCGGCTTGTTTGATCAGTGATTTAAATTCATCGGCTTTTTTATCGCTATCGATATCAGCGTAGTTAATTTTAGCCCAGGCCGACTGAATGTCAGCCAAACCAGGTGTACTCTCAGCGGCAGTCAGTGGCAGACACACAGCCGCCAGCAAAGTTAACAGATAACGAACAGTTTTCATGACAGTTTCTCCTTTGTGACAGATGTCAAAAAGCGTTGAATAACGGGTAGTTTTTTAATAAGCGCACGGTCGACAATGCTAGGAAATGCACCATTAATGCGGGCAAACAGTTTCTCCGGGAAACCAATAAACCAACGGGATTTATTACCTTCCAGTTGTGCAACCAGGGCATCAGCAACCCGTTCAGGCGGGTCCATCTGATTACCCAGAGCCTTATTCATCGATACCACTGCATCGGAATTAATGGCCGTTTGAGTGGCCCGCGGCGCCAGATAAAAAAAGTTAACTGAACTGTGCGCATACTCGCGAGTGAGTGATTCGGTAAATCCGCGTAAACCGAACTTAGACGCGCAATAGGCTGCATGACAAGGGAAGCCAATACTGCCAAAGGTAGAGCCAACATTGACCACGTAACTCTTGCCTGCACGTTGCAATACAGGAAGTAAGCGCTGGGTCAGGGCGATAGGCGCCGTTAAGTTAGTGGTCAATAGCGCTTCAATACGGGCCATTGGAATAGCACTGAAATCGCCAATTTCATTAATACCGGCGCTGTTGATCAGCATCGTGGGCGGGTGCTCATGACACACCGCCACAACCTTATCCAGACCATCTGCCGTGGTGATATCAGCGCAGGCAACCGTGTGACGCCCTGGCAATGATTCAAGCAGTTCGCTGAGTTTAGCGCTATTGCGGCCAGTCAGGATCAGCGAGGCACCCAGGCCAGCCAGTTTGCGGGCGATGGCTTCACCAATACCGCCGGAGGCGCCGGTGATCAGGCACACCTGATGTTGCCATTGAATAGCCATTACGCGGCCTCCACCAGCATTGTTTTACATTCCAGCGTACGGAAGATATTGGCGTACAACTGAAAGAACATTTTGGCAGAGTGAATGATTAAATCCTGCTCAGCTTTATCGTCAATTTTATTCATCAGGTCACGGAAGAACACGATATGCTCCTGGTCAAGGGAACCATGAGAACGCAGATAGCTAAACGCGCCACCGGGTAAATCCAGGGTTTTCCTGATCATGGCGGCAGCGTTATCCGCCAGCGCGATGCTGGTACCTTCCAGCACGAACACCATGCCAAAGAAGCACAAAGGATTTTTACGACGTATTGCGTCGTAAGCGTAAGCCACCATTAATTCCGTGGCCGCAGAAGGCTGACCGCGTCGAACGGTTTCTTTATCCACACCGCAGGTAGCCAGGTCGTTGAGGATCCATTCCTGGTGACCCATTTCTTCCTCGATATACTCGCCAACCGCTTCGCGCAACCATTCTTTACTCTCTGGTAATGCCGCGCCGGTAGCCATCAGTAAAGGCACTGTGTGTTTTACGTGGTGATAAGCTTCGCGTAGGAAGGCGGTGTAATCATGCAGGGAAATATCACCTTTAAACACCTGCTGAATGATGGGCGAACTGGTTAAGTAAGCTCTTTCTGTCTGGGTTTCCTGCTCTAAACGGGTATATAAATTCATGCTAATTACTCCTCGCCTATACAACTTCTGGCGCGTACATAGTTTCGATAACAGACTGAAAATGCGAAACGGCTCTATCCCGTTTTAATTTGCCATTAGCGGTAAATAAGCCGGTATCGGCAGCAATTTCAGGCAGGATTTGCCACGCTTGTAAGCGGGCATAGTCGGGCAGCTGTTTATTCACTGCAGCAAGGTATTGTTCAATCATCTGTGCGGTTACGTCCTTATGACGCGGCACCAATAGCGCAGCGCAATGAGGGCGCGCTTCACCCGCCACCAGCACCTGGCTGAACAACCCGCCAGCCATTAGTTGACTCTCGATCCACTCTGGCGAGATATTGCGCCCTAAAGAGGTGATGATGAGATTTTTTTTGCGACCAGCCACGTAGTAATAGCCATCCTTTTCACTCACCAAATCGCCGGTTTTCACTTGTGATGGATAAAACGACTCCGGCTGGTTCAGGTAGCCAAGAAAAATCGTCCCACTGGCCACCAGTTCACCGTTCTCAACCGTTAGCGTATTGTGACCAAGAGAGCGCCCTACGCTATCGGCCTTTTCTGCACCAGGCAGATTAAGCGTATTCACCGAGACACACTCGGACAGCCCATAGCCCTGATAAACCGGCAAACCGACTTCTCGGGCTTTGGTTATCAAACCAGCAGGCACATGAGCGCCGCCCACCGCAATAAACGTTAGTGAGCTTGGCGGCTGCCAGCCATTACTGCAGGCGGTAACCAGCATCAATAACAGCTCTGGTACCAGAATCAACGATTGAGGCTGTGCCTTGCTGATAGCACTTAGCATCGCCGCCGGGTCGGTTAACCTGGCACCGGAAAAACCCAGTTCTTCACTACCGCAGATCACCACCGTGCCACCACAGATTAACGGGGCGTACACACCAGCGATATTCTCCAGCAGGGTTGCCAAAGGTAACAGGCATTGATGGCGCACATGCGGCATCTTCAACGCCGCATCCAGATTGGCAGCAACCCTGGCTTGTGAGACATTGCTCAGGCAGACGCCTTTAGGATTACCGGTAGAGCCGGAAGTGAAGGTAACTTTCCCGGTGCCGACGGGGACTTCTGGCAGCATCGGGTTATCCCACAATGTTGCGTACAATTGATTAAACGGCGAAGACGTCGCCCGGCCATCGGAAAACAATGTGGGTTGATCGGTAATAATGAGTTCAATTCCGGCTTCGGCAAGCAGGTGTTGCCGCTGTGTCGCTGAAAAATAAGGTGGTACCGGCACCAGTAATTTATTTGCCCGCTGACAGGCCAAATCGCAAATAATCCATTCAGCACTGTTATCGGCCAGTAATGCTATGCGTTGTGCGGATTGCGAAGCTAACCAGTCAGCTACCTGACTCACCCGGTCATTCAACTCTGCATAAGTCAGACTGCCGCTTTGCCAGCTAAGTGCTTGCCGGTTGGGCCATTGTTGCCAGTTCTGCAAAATCATAACTGTGCTCCCAATTGTGCCGAGAACGCCGGTGCCAGAGACGCAAACTGCTCATAGCCGGTGCGTAATTTCGGGTTATCCAGGGTTAACTGAATAATATCGGCCACCTTTGCTGCCACGACTTTAGGCCCTGTTTGGTAATAGGTACCCCAATTTTGTTTTGGCTCACCTAACCGGGTTTCATCGGCGTCTGTAAGGTAATGCAGAGCCAGGCCGCCATGTTCCATCATTCTTTGTAGTCGGGTAGTGGCAGTAAACACCAACACTGAAATATGCTGCTGGAATAATCCCATGGCGGTGAGCAATAACAACGGCATGGTATAGCGGGAAGATTTGCTGTAGAGATTACCGATTTCGGCCAGTCGATGGCGCGGGCAATGGATGCCGTTATCGCTTAGTGCCTGCTCTAAAGAGTCTGCGAAATAGGTTTCAACAAACATTTTTTCATTGCCGGTACGGATGCCCAGTGCGGCTTCGATGTTGTTACCTCCGAGGGCAACCAGCACGGGCATAAATTCGGTAATGTCTGCCTGATAGGCCTGGTTAAAGCCTTTAGCAATATGGTTTTCAATGGTTTTTCTCTTTGTGCTTTGCTGATTGACTACCTGTAACGTTGGTAAGCTGGCAGCAGGCACCACAGTCGAGCCTTTACGCGGAACACGCAGGCGTGATAATTGTTCTGAAACAGGTTGGATGGTACTCAACATAACTTCGTCTCATTGGGTGACTGTTGAGCGAAATTATGAACTGTCAATATTAAGCGAACCTTAAGCACAAAAAATCCTCTGGATTTTTTGTGTCCCGGAAACGTCTACGTTATCCGGGACCTCCTTAACAGCCTGACTAACCAATAAAAACCTTAGAATTATCCCCTTCTACTTTTTTGTGTCCCGGAAACGTTTGCGTTATCCGGGACCTCCTTAACAACCTGACTAACCAATAAAAACCTTAGAATTATCCCCTTCCATTTTTTGTGTCCCGGAAACGTTTGCGTTATCCGGGGCATCCTTAAAAGCCTGACTAACCAATAAAAACCAGGGGGGGCCTTTCCTCTTTTTATATAACACCAACGGGTTCGCCATCCGAATCCGGCTAAAACTGCTGACGAGATCTGCCGTTCCGCGCAAATTAAGCGACAAACTCAATCCGCAATGCCGGACTTTTAATCACAGAGCAACTTGGGAAATGTGTGGACGCCGGAATGGCGTTCAATGGAATGGGCGAGTTGACCCGTGTTGATATAACTGGCCATGTACTGATTGATGACTGGCAGCAGATCTTGCCTTCCGGGCCGGAGGACAAGCACCAGATCAACACTACTGATCACATTGGGAGACTGATAAAACTCATTGTCGCAGAATTGTCGTTTATTGAGCACCGACAACGCGTTTTGTTCGCTCATAATGGCATAATCACAACGGCCTTTGGTGAGCATAAGCGCCATCAGTGTCTGGCTGGCCGAGTTTACGCGAATCAGTGGGTGCTGTTCACTTTCAAAAGCCGTCTGTAACACAGGATATTTAAACCCAAGGCGGGTACAAACCAACTCTCCGCTACTCTCAGCCAACTCAAATGGCCCGTCAAAAGCGGTTGTTGCGTACAGATAGCTATCATGCTGTAGCAGCGGATTGCTGAAGATAAATCCCTTGGGGTCGTCCAGCCATTCCTCGCCAGAAAGAAACATATCGGCCTTACCCTGGCGCAGGAATAACTCGTTGCGGGCGCGGCTGGAATCAAGGTAAGTGACCCGCAGGTTTGCCTTGTCGGCAAAACTGTTAAAAAAGTCCACAACCACACCCTGATAGGACTGACTTTGCGTATCAAAATACAGATAGGGCGGTGAGCCGGGCGAATTAATCGCAAAGATGATCTCTTGCGTCGGCGGTAAGGCCACTGCACGACCGGCCGAGAATACACTGCTTAGAAGTAAGAGTATGCAATAGAAAATTAACCGCATTGTGCTCAACTTTTGTGCCCGCTCTACCAAAACAGCTAATGCCGCATAAAAACAACGCCGCAGTATAACTCAAGGGCTTCTCACACGCTAACCCGGCATTACCTGTTGCTGGCGCGGCCTTGCGACACATTGCATATTGATGCTGATTTAGGTATTTATAGCGCCAGATTGTTACGCTTAACGAATTGGATAGACATGAATTTAACCACGTTTTTAGCCATCCTTAATAGCGGCGAGAAAGTTCTGGCCGGCTCCGATGTACACATGTTCATGCACAAACTGAGTCAGGATGCGTTTAAGGTGACAGCCAGAATTAATAGCCAGTACAACACGCCTGAAGAGATGACCGCCTTGTTGTGCGAGCTTACTGGCCAGGAAGTAAGCCCGAGCGTTACCGTGTTTCCACCGGTGTTTACCGATTGTGGTAAGAACCTGCATTTTGAAGAAAATATCTTTGTTAACTCCGGCTGTAAGTTTCAGGATCAAGGGGGGATTTACATTGGTTCGGGTACGCTGGTTGGACATAACGTGGTATTCGCATCACTCAATCACGAACAGGATCCACAAGCCCGGGGCAATCTGTTACCGGGAAAAATCACCGTTGGCGAAAATGTCTGGATTGGCGCCAACGCCAGTATTCTGGCCGGCGTGACCATTGGCGATGGCGCCATCATTGCGGCAGGAGCAGTGGTCACTAAAGACGTTCAGTCGAACACCATTGTGGGCGGTGTACCGGCCAAATATATCAAGGATGTATCCACAGGGCATTAATCGTGCCCAGGCAAGTATTACCATCCATAACCAGGTTGAACTTTTCACCGTAGTAATTTGCTTTTGCAATGCTAAGCTTACGTAATACAGAGTATGCACGGACGCGAAATTATGAGACTAAAAGGCACACTGACGAAATGGAATAAAGATCGTGGATTTGGTTTTATTACGATGCCAAGTCATCAAAAGGAAGTGTTTATACATGTCTCTGCACTGCCCGGTAACAAACAAAACCCCGAGATTGGCGATATATTCACCTTTGAGCTGCATAAAGATGAAAAAGGTCGCTCGCGCGCAATGAACGCACAGCATTACAACATGACATCTTCCCGTAGCCGCGCATCTGTAACCTCGCGCACAACTTCGCCAATTGTCTGGGGAACAGCTGTTGTTGCTGCAGTGGCATTAAGCTTAATAATACTACGTTTATTTGAAACGCCGGCAACGGTTCGGCTATCGAGCCCTCATTCCAACAATAATAACTTGGTGAGTGCGCCTGAGTTGCAAACCTACTCGTTTGAATGTGACGGGCGTCAGTACTGCGGCCAGATGACGTCCAGAGCTGAAGCAGAATTCTTTTTAAAACACTGCCCGAATACAAAAATGGATGGCGACGATGATGGTATTCCCTGTGAAAATGATACGCGGTTTTAGGCCGCGGACTAAAACTCGTATTCCATGGCCATACGCAGTGTATGATCTTTGCTGTCACCGTTGAGTCCGGCAATAAACGCCAGTTCCCATTTAAGCTGCTTTTGTTTATCAAAGCGTTTGATACCCATAAAGGCCGGGCCCACGCCAATAAAATCCTCGGCCGCGTAAAATTCTACCGCAGGCTGAATTTCCGGGATCCAGCGATAGCGAAATTTCATTTTAAACTCGCTTTCAAACTCAGACTCGATGGTGTCTCCCCATTCGTACACCAACAGCACGTTGGTAGTTAAGCTAAAGCGCCCCAGTTCTTTTTCGGTGAGCACACCGCCCTTAAACTCCCAATCGTTACTGGCATTTTGTTTTTCCAATTCAAACAATAACCCCCAATCAGCCCAGTATTGCCCTTGTTCGGTAAGCATCGAACGCAACTCCAGCTCGTAACCAGCCACACCGAAATTGCCGGTGTCATCACGAGAGCCAACAATATAGGCCTCCAGAATAGTGTATTCAGACAAAGCATGACCAAACGAAATCCGCTGCATCAGAATATTGCCGTCTTCCTCACTCTGGCGGGAGGTCAGGCGCCATTCCACTTCACGCTCAAAGGGTAAAACATAGGGATGATAAACCCTGTCGACAGTAAAATTGTCGGCCCAAACCTTGCCCGGCAAAACCAGTAACAGGGCAATAACCAGATATAATCTCATTTCAACTCCCCGGCTAGCTGACGCTTACCAACCAGTAACGAACATAAATAACCATACACAACCGGAAACAGTATCGAAGCCACGTAAATCAACATATAAGCTCCCGTAGGCGTAGCTTCGTACCCGATTAACACGTTGAGAAAGTGACCATACTCACTGTCATCTGCCACCCAGCCTGAGGTATCCCATAACCGACTCTGATTTGGCAGCAAATTGATTTGTTCCAGCAACATCGCGATGCCAGCAATCTGGCCGGCAAAGAAGAGGATCAGAACAGCGAGCTTAATCACTCTGACCCGAATTGCAGCGACGGCGACATAGAGTAGTACCCCCACGCTCAGGCTTATCCCAAGCCCAATAACATTGCCCAGAATGAGTGACGATCCGGCATCGGATGCCGACCAATAGGCAAGTAAATAAATAATAAAATGGATCACGTTAATAAACGTAATGCCAACCATCAGCAGGGCACTCAACCACTGCGTTGAAGCGGTATTGCCCTGATATTGCCGGCGGATAAACTCTCCCAACCCGCTTAGCATAACAACCAGCACCAGCGTTTTAATAAGCTCCAGGCCGCCCCCCTCAAACCATTCAGAAACGACGGATAAATTGAAATACAATCCCACCGCCATCAGAAAACCAGCCAGTGTGCCGCCCAGCAGATAACGCGCATTTCCCCCCTGCTGCGCCAGTAAGAAGCTAAACAACAGGAACACCGGCAGCGTGTCACGAATAAACAGGATCACGGTGTTAATCAGCATCCGTTGCCTCCTTGTCGCCTACAATGACATAGCCCACAGCGGAATTCGGGTGCAATTCACCAAAAAACTTATAGCGGCCATTTGGCAATGGCCCAACGAAAATAGTGCCTTTGCTGTTGCCAAAAATCACCTTCTCGCGGTTAAGATCAAAACTGTCTATTTCCTCCGGTGAAGGGTCGTGGTTGATAAATACCAGACGCACTTTCTTACCTTCCGGAATCCGCACGGTTTGCGGAATAAACAGATGGTCACGAATTTCAATCACCACTTCTGGCAGCGCTGCCAACGCATGCAATGGCGCCAGTGTTAACAGGGTTAGCGTTATGGTTTGCAGAACCAGCTTCATGACTCAGTTACCTCAAAAGGTAAACTCACCGTCACTTTTAAGCCCCCCAGCACAGAATCATCGAGAGCAATAGTGCCATGATGCAAGGTAACAATCTGACCCACAATGGCCAGCCCCAGGCCGCTGCCCGTTGACTTGTACTTTTCATCTTTCTGGTCGCGGTAAAAGCGTTTAAGCACCTGGGTGCGCTCATGTGGTGCTATACCAGGGCCTGAGTCTTCCACCATAAAACACACCTGATTATCCTGACTCAACACCGTTACCTGAATGGCTGCGCTCTGAGGCGAATAGGCACTGGCGTTAGCAATCAGGTTTTGTAACATGGTGTACAGGGTAAATTCGGTGCTCATCAAAAATGCACTGTCGCCCTCAAGACTGATTTCCTGCTGTTTGCTTTCTATTTTGCTATAGAGGTCGGCAATCACATTTTGCGCCACAACAAAAGCGTCCACCTTACTTAATTGCAAGTGAAACATCTCCGGGCTGGTGCGACTCAGCAGTAAAATTTGATTCACTACGTGGATCATTCGATCCGTGTCCTGCTGAATGGCATACAGTTTTCCCGCATCATCCTGGCGTTCTTTGGCCAGATTATGCAGGTTAATTTTCATCACACTCAGTGGCGTGCGTAATTCATGCGCGGCATTGGAAGCAAACTGTTGTTCGCGCTCAAAGGCTTCATTGAGGCGCAAAAACATGGTGTTGAGGGTATCCATTACCGGCTGCATTTCGTTAGGCACTTGCGGCAGGCTAACGGGCGATAAGTCTTTGCCTTTACGATGCGAGAGCTTTTGCGATAGAAGTTTAAGTGGCTTTAATCCCAGGCTCACTGACATAAAAACAATGAGCGCCAGAATCGGCACCGCATAGATAAACGGCATAATCACAGACACGGTTAAGGCGTCCGTTAAACCTACCCGGCTTTGTAACGGCTGGCCTACGATCACCGTGGTTCCGTCTATCAGGGTTTGCTTGTACACCCGCCAGCGCCGGCCATCAAAATTTTGTTCGGAAAAGCCATCCGCGCCAATGGTGAGCGGCTCATCTGGCTGATTGGGCGAGTCGGTGATTAGTGTACCGTCACGCCAGATCTGATACACCAGTTCACTGCTACCGAAGCCATCCATTTGCTGACCATTGCTCAGTGCTACCGAATACAACAGAGTGGTTAGCTCCTGATCCATAAACCGCGACGACATCGAGAGCGCTGCGCGATAACCATGGATCGCAGCACTGAAAATCACCAGGATCAGCGAGCTGATAAGCACCAGCGTTATCGTGCGCCGTATTGAGTGCAATCGTCAGGCTCCGTTAACAGGGATACTGTAGCCTACACCACGGATGGTTTTAATAAAGTTCTCCGGCAACTTTTTACGCAAATGATGAATGTGCACTTCGATAGTATTGCTTGAGACTTCGTCGCCCCATTCATATAACCGCGACTCCAGTTTTTGTTTGGGCTGAATACGACCGCCGTTTTCCATTAACACCTTTAATAACATCAGCTCCCGTCGAGGCAGCGAAACGGCTTCTCCGGCCACGCTCAGCTCCAGCGTTTGTGTATTTAAGGCCACCTCACCAATTTTTACCATGGCAGTACTGGCCGTACCTAAACGACGCTCAAGGACACGCAAACGGGCAAACAGTTCGTCCATATCAAAAGGCTTGGGCAAATAATCATCAGCACCAGCGTCTAAACCAAGTATTTTATCGGTCACTTTATCCCGGGCGGTCAGAATGATCACCGGCATGTCTTTCACTTTGTGGCGAATTTGGCGCAGCACTTCCAGCCCATCCATATCCGGCAGGCCAAGATCGAGGATTACAATATCGGTTTGCTCTGCCGCCAGCATTGCCAGCGCCTCACTGCCGCGATAAACGCAGTCAACCACATAACTGGCGTCCCGCAGCGATTTACTCAGCGCGGCCGAGAGCGGCTGGTCATCTTCAACAAGAAGTATTCGCATGTTATTGATAACAGGAAAATTTAAGTTAATCGCAGTATAGCAGTTAAATCTTAAGCAAACCTTAAGGGAAATTGAAGTATAGCAATGCTTACACCCGCAGTTCGCGAGTCACCTACAGTGGGTAAGAAAGAATAAAACAGGCACCTCCCAGCGAGTTGCTGGAAATCACCGACACCGTCCCTGCGTGCCATAGCTGAATTCGTTTTACAATGGCCAGCCCTAAACCGGCGCCGCCAGCATAACGTACACGGCTGTTGTCAGGCCTGAAAAACGGCTCAAAAATACGCGCGGCCTGGGCGGGTTCTACGCCGGTACCGTCGTCGTTTACGGCAATGTTTATCGCAGTATCGGTTTGATAAACTTCAATAATAATCTGCGACTTAGCATGGCGGATAGCATTATTCAGCAGATTAATAACAGCCCGCTCTATAAAGTGACCATCCCCACGCACGGTAAATTCGTTACCACTCACCAACAAGGTTTTACTGGTGGTTGGTGCTAACCTGGCCACCACATCACTACACAATGTTGTAAGTGGAATATCGGCAATATTCAGTTCAGGGGTCATGGCATCGTACTGGGTATAATCCAACATTTCCTGCACTAACCCCTCAAGTTCGTCCAGATCGGCTTGTATACCTCGCCAGGCCTGGCTGTCTGGCTCGGGTTTCATTTCCAAAGCAAATTTTAATCTGGCAATAGGCGTTCTGAATTCATGCGCCACAGCGCCGGTCAGTTCCCGCTGATCGCGCAGCAAGCCGTGCACCCGCTCGCTAAGCATATTGAGTTTATTGGAAATAGGCTGGATGACAGAACGCTTGTTCAGCGTAATCGATACGTTTTCGCTGTCCTGCCCCAGGTGATCCACCCTTCGCGTGAGATAGGCCAGATCGCGCCACAACGGCCATAACCAAATTGCCAGCATCACACCCAGCAACAGCAGGAACGCCGAAAGATAGATCAGTAAATAGGGCCTGGACACTTCGGTAAACGGCAACGTAAGCACAATCAAACGGCTTTCACTGGCCGGTATATAAATGAACCTTGCAGTGTCGGTATACAAGGTGACAGGCAAGCCGGCTTCCAGCTCGGCTTGCTCCGCAGCAGACCAGTTAATTGCCGCACTGTCTTTCAGCTCGTAATCGATACCCGCCTGGCGGAGTGTTGCCAGCAGTTGCTTTTGATCTTTTAATGCCAACGGCAATAAGGCCTTTGCCAGCACCATGTCGGCCGGCTCGCGGTAATCCTCGTCAGGCCAAATCAGTTCGAGCGTGCTGCTGATAAGTACCAGAGAGACCGCCATAAACAGGTAAAAGCTCACGAACAGGCGGGTCATTCGTCACTCCATGCATCCGCCACAAAAAAGAAGCCCTTGCCCCAGATAGTTTTGATGCGGTAAGGGTTTTGCGGATTGTCTTTGAGCTTTTTACGCAAGCGCGACACCCTGACGTCGGCCGAACGGTCGAGACCATCGTATTCACGGCCAATCAGCTCCTTATACAGGGTGGTTCGCTCTACCAGTTGTGAGGCGTTATCAGCCAGTAAACACAGCAAGTCGAATTCGTGGCTGGTTAAAGTGATATCCTCGCCGCCCAGATTGACCCTGCGCGACAGCTTGTCAATGCTCAACTTGCCAAAAGTCACTACCGAGCCACTTTGAACCGGGGCTTCAGCCGAGGTGGCGCGACGCATCAGGGCATTCACCCTGGCCAGCAGCACCCGCGGTTCCACCGGCTTAACCACATAATCGTCAGCGCCTATTTCCAGTCCCAGCACCTGATCAAAGCTCTCACTTTTCGCCGTCATAAACAGCAGCGGCCCGGTATAAAACTGTCGTAATCGATTGCATAAGGTAAAGCCATCATCCCCCGGTAGCATGACGTCCAGAATAATGGCATCCGGTGGTACAGCCTTCACTCGCTCTATCAGCCCTTCACCATTGGCAAACCGGGTCACGCTGAAATCATTGGCCGTCAGGTACTGACTAACCAGTTCAGCCAGTCTTTCATCGTCTTCAACCAGGATAAGCGACTTCATCAGAATAAACTCCAGGGATTTTTAACGCGGCGTCTGAGCATCGAAGCGCTGCGATAACGCAGTGTGAGTATTACCGAAGCCTGATACGTATTGCTTTCTCTCACCAGGCTAAGCTCTGACTCTTCTTTTAACGTAACCTTCACAGTACCTGGCATGGCACTATGAGGCCAGCACCCCAGCGGCTCGCTGTTCAGCGTCAGGCAATATCTGTCGTTAGGAAGCGGGGGATAGTGCAGCGTGACTGACATGACACACTCATCGCCTTGTTCTGCAGCGATACACTCACTGGGCGTGGCTGAAAAGGCGTCGTCCTCGGCTTCTGCCGGCATTAGCAATGCCCCTGAGAGCAGCAGAAGTAAGCAGAATAAACGCACCAAAGCCCCTTAAAACTGATAGCCGAAGCCAATGAAACCACTGGCAACGTAATCTTTAGACACCAGCGGGCTGTCGGTCATGCCACTGCCCAGGGTGGATAACTGCACCCGGCCCACCCAGCGCCAGTGCTTGCTTAAAGGTTTATTGAGCAGCAGCCCGACACTGGTTTGCAGGGCATGGTCTGCGGCGTACCACAGATTGCTATTAGCCGTATCCTCACCATCTATGCCGTAATAATAATCTATCAGCTTCTCGCTCTTGTAGGTCACTGAAGCATTCGCGGCAAAACGCCAGTCCTCCCACTGCCAGCGGTACTGGTATTTTAGTTGCGCATAATACCCCTGATGCACGCCGAGCGGGTCGCCGGCTATCGCAGCAGATAAAAGGCTATCGGAGCCATTCCAATTGACTCTGAAACCGGCATCAGCCGCCCACTTTCGGCTGCTTATGTCGTTGATAGATATGGAGTCCCGGGGGGCGGGGGATTCACCGTCACTATCGCCGGGTTGCAACGGGCTGCCAATAACATCCGCCGCGCTGGTATTAACAGACAAAACGATATTGGCCGGGTGCCAGAACGCAAAGTAGGAACGCTCTCGGTTCGCTCTCACGAACAATTCGGTGGTTATATCACTGCGCAATAGCCACTGATAGCCAGCCTCGCCGTTGTCGAAATAAGCATTTTCGCCATACCAGGCCACATCGGGTAAAACCACCAGCGGGATAGGATCGCCATCGACCAGTGGATTGGTTCTGGCGCCAATGCCCACTGCGATGCCTAATTTCCAGGAGTTAGGTGCTATGCAGGCATCGTCACTCTCACAGGCCCACGCAGTGCCGTGGCCTGACAGCCACAGCATTAAACAGCACAGCAAAGGGATCCGCACACCATAGCTCCGGCAGGTTATTCAGATTTTTAAGATTATCAAACCCTGAGAGCCTGCACAGTACCCGATTACAAATTGTCACATTTCTACATAGTTTGGATCGGATTATTGCTTAAACAAGCACTAGGGTAGTAGTCAACCTCACCGCTTAAAAGGACATGGATATGAACCTGAAGCAAAAAACCGACCTGATGTGGAAGTGCCTGGCTGTAGCGATATTTTCAACCTGTACAATTACTGCCTGCAGCAACGACGGTAACGAGAGTCCGCCGACGCTTAGCTACATAACAGCAACGGATTCAGCCTTATCCACCGCGCAACAGGTCAGTGCCGAACTTTATGTTAAAAATGGCATATATCTGATGAAAAAAGCGCAGGCAACGGCGGTGGAAAGCGCCGCCGATGATACTGCGGTACCGGCCAGCTTTTCGACCACTAACACCCAGATTGCCGGTGTCGATGAGGCGGACCGTATTGAATACAACGGTGACTATCTGTTTGTGGCCGATTTACCGGTGTGGACCGCGAGCCAGGGAGAAGCCAAAAAAGTGCGCATTCTGGCGCGCCAGAACGATTATTCTTTAACCGAAGCAGCGACAATATCATTGCAGGACAATCTTAACGTAGCGGGCATGTACCTGTATGAAGACACCCTTGGCGTGGTTAGTCACTCTTTCCAGTATTACGCCATGGCCGATATTCTGGTCGACTCAAGCCCCTGGCAACAACCAGAGAACGATACTTATATTGATATATACGGGGTCGCCGACCCTGCCAGTCCCAGTTCTGTGAGTAATATTCGCATTGATGGCGGCCTGATTAACTCTCGACGTATCGACAACCATTTGTTTATCGCCACGCAGTTTGTGCCCAACCTGGAAGACTTGCCGGATGCTGGCACCAGCAACCGCAGCCTGGTTGATCTCTACAACGCAATCCTGGCGAAAGACAGCAGTGAGCTGACTCCCAAAATCACCATTAACGGCCAAACCAGTGATCTTTATCAGTTAACTGATTGCTTGTTACCCCAGCGGGCCACTGAACAGAATGGTCATACGCAAATGGTCAGCGTGGTTAAAATTGATTTGGATAACCCTACGGATTATTCCTCGCTGTGCTTGCTGACCGAAGCCCATGGCCTGTTCGCCTCGGCTGATCATTTGTACTTACATGCCAGTAGCGAAGAAAAAACGGTTGTACATAAAGTCTCTCTGGGCAATGAGATCAGCTATCAGGCCACTGCCAGCGTGGTAGGCACTCTGGGCTGGCAAAGTTCAGCGCAATTCAGACTGGCCGAGCGCGACGGCAAATTACTGGCTGTCACCACGGTAGGCGCCTGGTCACAGGATCCCGAGCATATGCTGCATATCCTTGAGCAACAGGGCAGTGAGCTGGTGGAAATCGCCACCTTGCCCAATGAATCTCAACCCGCGCCCATAGGCAAGCCGGGGGAAGCCATTTATGCGGTGCGCTTTTTTGAAGACAGAGCCTTTATCGTTACCTTTGAACAGATTGATCCCTTATACGTGATTGACTTAACGGACCTGTACGCGCCAGCAGTTGCCGGCGAACTGGAGATACCAGGCTTTTCCAGCTACCTGCATCCCATGGAAAACGGGCTGTTACTGGGCGTTGGCCAACAGGTCAGGAATGATGCGATCCCCGCAAGCGGCAACACCCCGCTGGAAACTCCCATTGAGGAAGGCATGAAAGTCAGTTTATTTGATGTACTCGACCCGGCCAATCCGGTGGTACTGGGTGAGTTTGTCTGGCCACAAGCCTATACCCCGGTGGAATACGATCACCGCTCACTGTCAGTGCTGAAAACAGACTCCGGCTATCGGTTTGCGCTACCCTCACAATCCTGGGGATTCGACGACTCTGGTTACTGGTTTACCCATAACGCCTTGCAGACGCTGGAGGTCGATGAAGCAGACCGGACGCTGAGCCTTATTGATTCGATATCTCCGGCAACCGAGGACGACTATTACATTGGCAGCTACGAGGATCGCAGCGTGTTGCACAACGGCCATATTTATTACCTGCGCGGCAATAAAGTTTATCATGCGCTATGGCAACCAGATGCAGTGGTTGACGGGCCTTACTGATTGCTTTCAAAATTCTCTGGTGCAAGGTCGGTAAAATGTTAACACTTTACCGACCCTATTTAACGGTAAACCTTTAGCCCTTACTGGTAAGCGACCACAGGTTTTCAACGGCCGGGACTTTCCCTTTTAAGCCGCCTTCCAGCGCTTCACTGTGCAGTAACGATATTGTGCAGTACTTACCATAGTTTTGCTGGATTTCTTCACTGGGGATGGCAAAAGGCGGGCCGCCTATTAATGATTGATCGTATTCGAAAGTCACCAACAGCTGTTTTGCGCCGGGAGTAAGTGAACACAAGCGCTGACTGTATTGCTTACGCATATCCTGTGGCAGGGCCACCAGCGCGGCGCGATCGTAAACCACATCAATGGTGCCCAGTTGTTCAGGAGTAAGCGCAAAAAAGTCGCCACAGTAAAGAGTGATATCCGGTGCCGTATAACGCATTAATTTACCGCATTCTTCAATCACCGGTGTAACGCCAAGGCTCTCGAAATACTGGCTTACGGCCAGTTGGCTTAGTTCAACGCCCACCACTTCGCAACCACGTTCGAGCATAAACGTCATATCGTTGGATTTACCGCAAAGCGGCACAAACACCCGGCATCCATCGCCTATGCCGAATTTATCGGCAAAGCCTGCCAGCATTGGGTGAATATCGCTCTGATGAAAGCCAATCTCACCTTTTTCCCACTTGTCATGCCAGAACGTATGTTCCATGACCACTCCTCATTAACCACAAGCAAACTGCTTACCGCACAAGACGCTAACGACTGTTAGCTATCCACCGCAAAAGGGCGGCGCTGCAAATAATCGCAGGCAACGTCCATTTTATACAGAATACGGGTGGCCTCAAGATTTAGCGCATCATGCATCTGCATACGTTGCTGTTCGTAGTCTTCGCTCATGCTGTTGGCTGCGGCCTGTTCCCAGGTAGCCCTATCGGGCCACTGGGCATAAGCAATCCAGCGCCCCTCTTCGTCCTTATGCAAGCGTGATCCAAGGCTGCCATGAAACAGATAAATGCCCTGAGTTACTTGCGGCCAGGCGCGCAGAAATTCTGCTTCCTTACCGGTTTTGGGAACAAACTCAAACATAACAATAAACATGGCTTCTCCTGTTTAGCCAGCGTTTGGCGCTGCGACCTGCATCATCTTTCGCTTATTGCGACGTGCAGACCACATAGACCACACGGCAACGGCGAGCAACGGCACATTAATTTGTAATGCTGCCACAGAAAATGCGGCAGTGCCAAAGCGCACCAGATACACCAGCCAGAACAAAGCAATCACTACTGCCAGTAGCTGCTTATACAAGGGCACAATTCGCGCTTCGTCATTAAGGCGTAACGCCACACCGGCAAGCACAGCTATTGCCACCCAGAATAGCAGGGTAGGTGAGAGTGCCAACGCAAAATAGCTCACCGCACTAGCCACCAACGCTACGGGTGTACCCCACACAAATGCTGGCCAGAGCAGATTAAGTGCATCGCGGGTCTGGCGCTTCTTGAGCCAGATATTCATGCCGGTGGCAGACACCACAGTCAGCATCATGCCCAGTATAATGTAGAGTATCTTTACGGGCATGCCGATAAAGTCACCAAAATGGATGCGGAAAACGGAATACAGGGTTTGCATGCCGCCGTCACCATCAGAGTACCCGGCTTTACCTAAATAGTAGCCGGCCGAATCATAGCGGTAGTTTTCTGAGTAAATCAGGCGCTCAGGGGTTTTCACAAAAAACTCCAGAAACTGCTGCGGTGTATGGGGTTCGTGCACCGTAAAGAACAGCAAATTGCCTTCGGTATTTACCCGGCCCTGCAGATCGCGCATGGCGGTGCCGATGTCAGGCGGGGCAATCTCTTGCACCAGCTCAGGCTCCGGCGTAAAAGCGCGGTCGTACACTGCCTGGGTATCACCATCGTAGAACGCCTGGGCAATGAGGGTTACAAACACCCCGGCCAGGCCAAAATAGGCACCGGTGATTGCTATCATAAGATGAAACGGCGTGCCCCATACACTCAGGCGATTGTGCAGATCGATGTTTTCCTTCAGCCCGTCGCCCCCATAACGAAACTTAAAGGCGTCTTTGATAATTCGGGGATGCGCCATTAAGCCCGATACAATTAACGCGCACAATAAGGCGCCACATGCACTCACCAGGATCATGCCAAACGAATGAGGCAGGTGCAGGTACAAATGCAAATCCACCAGCATCCGCGACCAGGTAACATTTTCCTGCTCAATAAGTGTGCCCTGATCATCCACAAAGTGGGCCCGGTGATCATCCTCCATCACCAGCCGCGGGATGCCGGTACCAGGGAACACAAAATAGTAGTGATGGGTGTCATCATTGTATTGCTCAGTAAAGCTGGTATAGGCGCGCTCCACCTGTTCGATAGTGTAGCTTGTTGTTTCCGGGATGTTAGGTTGCTCCCAGCGCTCAAACTCTTTATGCAATACGGCAATGGTGCCGGATAAACAAATCAGGAACATCACCGCGCTAACAACGAGTCCCAGCCAGGTGTGAGACTGCAGCGAGCGTTTTGCCAGACTGCCTGCAGAAACCGGTTTAGCCATGTGCACCTCCAAATAACCACAAGCCAGCCACAACCGCTGCGCCTGAAGATAAAGCAATATGCAGCCACTTACGCGATGACAACACATACCAGTAAGCCAACAGGCCCCACAACACTGGCATCACCAGCACACCAGTAGCCATTTGCTTGGGCTCAGATACAGGCAACTGATACACCACGGCGATCATAATGAGCGCACAAATAAACATCTGGCCTGGCAAGACATACAGAATATGCCCGGTCTGCCGGGCAATCTGGCGTGGGGCAACCCGCCATTGATGCGCTGGCTTAATACGTGCTGGAGGTTGACGTTGGGGGTTGGCTTCAACCGCGATAGCGGCCCACACAGTCAGTGCAGGCAAACACAGGCCAATGGTCAGGCCATATTCCGCGCCGAGGACTAAATACCAGCAATACACACTGCCGGCTACGGCTAACCAGCCCAACAAGGCATACACCGCTGAACTGTTACGCCAGCCAAGGTAGATACCACCGGCCGCCACTGTTGATCCAACCAAAGCCAGAAAACTTTCTAAAATCATAAACTTTACTTATTATTTTGAGCTGGTGCAGCGGTCAGCACGTTAGCGCCTGATTAACCGCCATTACGCAGTTTGATTTTGTCAGGCAGAGGCCTGACCCTAAAACGCAAATAAGAATAATTTACATTTACAAAAAGATCAATCTGCACAAGGCGATCTGTTTCAGGCTTACTGTCATATTAATCTGTAACGGAATACCACCATACAAGGAAACACCATGACATCCCCTTACGCTTCTAAAACCAGTGTTACTCAGCTGTTACTGGCTTATGTCACGATGGTGCTGGTGTTTGGCGTGCTCGATGGTGTGTGGCTGGGCATGGTGGCAAATCAATGGTATTTCGGCAGTCTGTCCGGCTTGTTGCGCGACCCTTTTATCACCTGGCCCTGGCTGGTGTTTTATATTGGCTATTGCGCGGCGGGTTTATATCTGGCGGTGCTCCCGGCCAGACAAAACCTGGCCAAAGCGTTTCTCAACGGTGCTGTAGTGGGTGCCACAGCTTATGGTGCCTATAACCTCACCAATTATTCTATCGTCGCCGACTGGCCGTTACCGATTACCCTGATAGACTGGACCTGGGGCACTGTAGCTACCGCCTTGGTCAGCACCAGCGGCGCACTGGCTATAAAACTTAAGGATTAGCGCCAGGCAGGGTCTGTCACGCTATAACTGCCTGAAATCGTGATACACTATGCAGGTATTTCATTAAACAGGACACCCAATTCATGACTTGGATGCGTCAGGCTTTGCTTAACGTGTTTCGTCTACCGGTTAAGTGGCTGGTGAAAACCAACAGTATTCCATCTGATGTTGAGAGTGAACTCGGCATCGATAAATCACGCCCCATTATTTATTTGCTGCCATCCGATTCGATCACCGATCAGCTGGCACTGCAAATGTCCGCGCAGAAGATGGGTCTGCCTGACCCCATTGAGCCGGTGACGCTGGCAAATAAAAGCTATCCGGGCAGCCTGTTCCTGCGTCGTACTGAAGCACTGCTGCGCAAACGCAATCAAAACACAGATATTGAGCCGGTTTTCACCGATCTGTTTCATTTGCACCGCGATCACAGCGACCTCGATGTTCAGGTGGTGCCGGTATTTATCACCTGGGGCAGGGCGCCAGGCAAAGGCAAGCCGGGCCTGGCGGATTTACTCACCCTGTCAGCCGCGCCAAGTTGGTTACGCAAATTCTTTATCGTGTTGTTTTTGGGTCGCGACACCTTTATCAGTTACAGCCAGGCGGTGTCATCACGGGCGATGGCCGATCAGCACAGTACCGATGAAAAACTGGCCCACAAGCTTTCCCGTGTAGCAAGTACTCACTTTCACCGTAAGCGCCAGGCCATGACTGGCCCAACCCTGCTGGAACGTCAGGAACTGAACAATGCGGTGCTCGGCTCCGAAATGGTTCGTAATGCCATTGGCGAAGAGATGCGCGCTAAGAAGCTCAGTGCCGATGAAGCACGCCAGGTTGCGGCAGGCTACCTGACTGAAATTGCCGCAGATTACCGGGAAGGGCTGATCCGCTTTGGTGATCGCCTGTTAACCCGTATCTGGAACAAAATTTATAACGGTATCAGCGTTGGTCACGCCAACCGAATTCGTGAACTGGCCAATAATGGCCACGAAATCATCTACGTGCCCTGCCACCGTAGTCATATGGACTACCTGTTGCTGACGTATGTGATCTACCATGAAGGCCTGGTCACACCGCATATTGCAGCAGGTATTAATCTTAATTTTTGGCCGGTAGGCGGTATTTTCCGGCGCGGCGGCGCGTTCTTCCTGCGCCGCAGTTTTGCCGGTAACAAGCTCTACACCGCCGTATTCCGCGAGTATCTTGAGTTATTGTTTAAAAAAGGCTACGCCGTCAAGTATTACCCGGAAGGCGGCCGCAGCCGCACCGGTCGCTTGATCCCGCCGAAAACCGGCATGCTGGCCATGACCATTCAGGCCGCGGTTAAAGGCGTCAACCGCCCAATTAGTCTGGTGCCGGTGTACATTGGCTACGAAAACGTTATGGAAGTGAAAAGCTACCTGAGCGAGCTCAAGGGCGGGGCGAAAAAGAAAGAGTCCAACTGGCAGGTGTTTTCAGCCATTAAAAAGCTCAAAAATTACGGTCACGGCTTTGTGAATTTTGGCGAGCCACTGCCGCTCAATCAATTTCTCGACAATAAAGCACCGGACTGGCGTGAGAGTCAGACGTTAAACCCTGAGAAAAAACCCGCCTGGTTAACACCCACGGTTAACGGCCTGGCCAATGAGTTAATGACCCGGGTAAATAGCGCGGCTGCGATTAATGGTATGGCGCTCACCGCGCTGTGCCTGCTGGCGTCGAAAACCCAGACCATGAGTAAAACAGAGCTGGCCCAGGCGATGCGTGATTATCTCGCCCTGTTTGAGCTGGCCCCGTACAGCGCTAATGCCACTCTGCCCAAAGATGATGCCGACGCGTTGCTCGATCACACCTTATCGTTGAAACGATTGCAGGTAAGCGAAGACAACTACGGCACGCTGATTAGTCCGATGCCGGATAATGCGGTGTTTTTAACCTACTACCGGAATAATATTATTCACCTGTTCGCCCTGCCGGGCATTGTCATGACGGCCATTTTTGCCCATGGCAAACTGGAGAAAACCAACATTCTGCAGTTAATTGCGGCGCTTTATCCGCTGCTGCAGCGTGAGCTATTCATGCACCTTTCGCAAGATGAAGCGCTGGCTTACACCGCGCAACTGATTGATGCATTCAAACAAACCGGCATGTTGCAGCAAAAAGGGCGTTATCTGGCGTTGCCTGAAGCCGACAGCGAGCAATTCCATTCAAGCTGGCTGCTGAGTCGCTGCATGCAGGAAACCCTGCAGCGCTACGCGGTAGTGCTAACCATTCTTAAACGCGACAAATCGATTAGCCGCAATGCCCTCGAGCGGGAAAGCAAAACCGTGGCCGAGCGTTTATCCAAACTGTATGGCATGCACTCGCCAGAGTTTTACGATAAAAATGTGCTGTCGAGTTTTATCAGCGCGTTACGGGATAATCACTGGCTTGATGCAGACGAAGACGGCAGTCTGAAGTATTCCGAGGAAGCCTCGGCCCTACGTAAAGACATCATGGCGTTAGTCTGGCCGGAGATAGTACAGCATTTACAGCAGGATATTCTGCAGGCCGACAGGGAAGCGGGCGCCGATGAAAAAGTTTGATCTTGAGTTACTCAGTGAACTGAGAGCCCGGGCAGAAGCCAGCCCGCGCCGCCGCGCCCACCATAATGTGCATGACGACTACCAGCAGCCGGTACAGCGCCTGTTTGTGTGTATGCTGCCAGACTCTTATGTCAGACCTCATCGCCACAGCCAACCACATAAATGGGAGTTTTTTATGGTAGTGGACGGCTGCCTTGAACTGCTGTTTTTTGACGATCACGGCGTGCTCACCGAGCGCGTTGCTCTGGGACCGGGCAGTGATTGTTTAGGGGTGGAAATTCCGCCCAATACCTGGCATGCCACCGTGTGTAACCAGCCGGTTACTTTTGTCGAGGTAAAACAAGGCCCCTACGAAGTGACTGACGATAAAGACTTTGCAGACTGGGCGCCGGCTGAGGGCGACGACGCTGTTGCGGCTTTTCTGGCCGGTATGAAAACACTGCGGCCAGGAAACGCCTTAAGCTGAGTTAATACCGGTTAAAGGAGAAGGAAATGAAATCCTGTATCAGCATAATACTGCTGGGATTGATGATTGCGTTAGCCCCCGCAAAGGTCTGCGCGGCCGATTACCCCGGCATAATTCGCATTGCTGAGCTGGACATAGCACCACACCATCTGGACGAATACCTGACCCTGTTAACCGAAGAAGCCGAGGCTTCGGTGCGCCTTGAACCCGGCGTCATCGCTATACTTCCCATGGTACAGGAACAAAACCAAACAGCCGTGCGGATCCTGGAGATATATGCCAGTCAGCAGGCTTATGAGTCACACCTTAAGACCGCTCATTTTTTAAAGTATAAAAAGGCCACCCTGCATATGGTACGAGCGTTACGGCTGATTGATATGCAGGCCATCGATACTGAAACCATGGCTGCGCTATTTAGCAAAATGACAACGCCAGCCGGTTAATCTTCGTCAGAAGAGCTCCCGCGGCCCGAAGCAATCCGCGCCTCTTTAAAGGACGAGTCGGCTTTCCAGCCCGGCCAGTCGACATTGGTGGCAAGCTCAGCCATAATCTGCCCAATCAGATCCAGATCCTGAACCACACCGCCTAATGACCAACTATCAAAGTAATCATCACCGGACTTATGATAACGGCTGGCGATAAATTGCGGATCGGTATCCCCCAGACTCATAAATAAATAAGACGGGATCCCCTGGCGGGCTGCTGCGAAATGATCGGAGCGGAAAAACAGGCCATTTTGCGGACGAGGATCCGGCTTTACATAGCGCCCTTGTGTTTTGGCCACTTTAGCCACGTAGTCTTCAAGCTCGGAAACACCCTCCCCATATTGCAAGGTGTAATCAGTAGCATCATTGACGTTCATGCCGTCAATATTTAAAAATGCGACGATATCCTTAGCCGGCACCGGCGGGTGTTTAGCAAAATGCTCTGCACCAATTAAGCCGGTTTCCTCAGCGGTAAAAGCACCAAACATCAGCGTACGTTTAAAGGGTGCTGCCTCGGCTCTTTGCTTAAAGACCCTGGCGAGTTCCAACACACCCGCCACACCAGAGGCATTGTCCACCGCACCGTTCAGGATCACTTCCTTACCATTCTCGGTACCTTTACCCAGGCCATCCCAGTGGGCATGCAAGGCAACCCATTCATCCTGCGCTTCGCTACCGGGCAGAATTGCGGCAACGTTTTGTGATGCCTTGTGATCTATGGTGTTGCGCAGTGTCAGTTTGGCGCGCTGTTGCAGCCCGATGGCTTTGAAGCCAGGTTTTCCCGCCTGCGTTTTTAATTGCCGGTAATTCAAACCTGATGCGGCAAACACTTTTTCGGCCGCGCGCAATGTCATCCAGCCCATCACACCGACTTTCGACAGGTTATTATTGTTATCAACCAGGGTGTATTTTGCCGTGGTGCCACCGGCTTTCACCACGCCCCAGCCATAACCGGCCGCCATGGTCTCGTGAACAATAAACACCGCCTTAGCCCCCTGGCGGGCGGCCTCTTCATATTTGTAAGTCCAGCGACCGTAATAGGTCATGGCCTGACCGTTAAAAAACGACTTGTCGCCAGAGGTAAAGCCCGGATCATTAACCAGCACGATAACCGTTTTTCCCTTAACATCGACCCCGGCATAATCATTCCAGTGATATTCCGGCGCAGTAATACCATAGCCGACAAACACAACCTCACTATCCAGCGTTAGTTGCTCTGTAATGCGCTCGGTACGAGCCACAAAGTCTTCGCCATTGGTAAACGTAGTATCTCCAACCGCTAAAGACATGTCCTGACTGGCGGTAATTTTGGCCAGCGGTACTGGCTGGATATAGCTATCACCAAATGCCGGCTGCAGGCCAATCTCGCGAAACTGTTTTACCAGGTACGCCACGGTTTTAGTTTCGCCGTCGGAAAGCGGTGCGCGCCCCTCGAACTCATCACTGGCAAGGGTTTTTACAGCCTGCCGGTAATTATCCAGATTGATGCTGTTGCTGATATCCGCAGGTGTAGCCGCGACGCTGGCAAACGTACAAAGCAGTGCGCTGCTCAGAATAAGTGTTTTGATCATGCGATTTATAAGAAAAAGTGAATTAACCAGAGACTACCCAATAACGCCGCGTCGCTCAAACCCTTAAACTTACCGCGCTTATGGTAGCCTGTATAAAAAGAGTATTTTTGCGCTCAGTGCACTGGAGAAATTAGCGGGTTTTAGACTATATTTAACTGGCGGCAAGGTTAGCCGCTTATGGCTCAGGAACAGAGCAACAATTTAGTTAAACAGTGCAAGGAGGCACTATGATGAACCTGACTATCAGCACCAAAGGGATCAGCACTTTCTTTTTCGCCGCTGGCTTTTTACTATTTATTCAGGCGTTTTATGTCTCATCCATGACCACAGGTACCTCTGATTACCTGTTCAATCTGCACGATATTCAAAACGATCAATATACCCGCCTCGGCTTAAAGCAAAGTAAAGTAGTGCTGCGCAGTGAAGTGATCAGAGAAGTTACCGAGCGCTTCACCAGTCATACTTTTCATGCGGTAATAGCCATGACAATCGCCGGCGTTATCTTCCTGTTACTGGGTGTGTTACTCAGTTGCTACCATGTGACTGTCAGTGAAATGCCGGCGGGAGAGCGACAACCCTAAGCACCCAGGCGTTTTTCCGATAGCTGATAAGTATCGCGATAAATGCCACGGGCCGCTTCTTTGGCAAACTCAGCTACTGCCGGAATTTGCGACTTGGGGAAGGTCACTGCTGGCGCGGTAACCCCTACAGAAGCCACCACTACGCCGCGGTTGTCTCTTACTGGTACTGCCAGACAACGCACATCTTTGTTGTATTCGCGCTCATCTACCGCATAGCCTAAGGCTTCTACACGTTTGAGCTCCTCACGAAGTTTATCGATGTCGGTAATGGTATATTCGGTGTGTTTCTCCATAGGATGTTCCTGCAGGATCAACTCCAGGTTGTCGTAATACAGAAACGCCAGAAACACCTTGCCGCCGGCCGAACAATGCAGTTGGGCCTGCACGCCTGGACGTTTAGAAACCATCAGGGGGTTAGGGCTGTCCACCACCTCAACAATCAGAATACTGCCGTTATTGGGCACCGCCAGATGGGCTGTATGGCCGCTTTTCAGTGCAAGGCGCTGAATGTGCGGGATCGCCAGCTGGTGCATTCGATCAGAGTTGATAATGTGTAACCCGAGCTTCATCAGGTCAGTACCACAAAAGTAGCGTTTGCCCCGTTTCTCCAGCATCTGTTCATTGCACAGTGTACGCAGTAACCTGAACAACGTGGTACGAGGTAACTCCAGCGCCACCTCCATCTCGTGCATGGTCATCCCCTCCGGCGCATTGGCCAGGGTTCTGAAAATCTGACAGGCATGGTTAACACTGGGTATCAGATAACGTTCCATAATCACTTCCGGGTTACATCATTAATCATAGTATAGGACTCAGGCGAAATAGCTACTAACGGAGTTGATCCGGCGGGTAGCTGTCCATATCGCCGTAGTCGAGGTTTTCACCCGCCATACCCCAGATAAAGGCATAATTTGACGTGCCCACACCGCAGTGAATAGACCAGGGTGGTGACAACACGGCTTGTTCATTCTGCACAAAGATATGCCGTGTTTCATGGGGTTCTCCCATGATGTGGCAAACCGCCTGACCTTCATCGAGATCAAGGTAAAAGTACACTTCATTTCGGCGGTCATGCTGATGGGCAGGCATGGTATTCCACACGCTGCCCGGCAGCAGGCGGGTAAGCCCCATTTGTAACTGACAGGTTTCCACCACGGTGTTAATCATTAACTGATTAATGTTCCGTTCATTGGACGTTTCCTGGCCTCCAAGGTGCAACACCTTGGCATCACTCTTACCAATTTTTTTATTGCTGTAAGCATGATGAGCCGGCGCTGAGTTTAAATAAAACTTGGCCGGTTTTTCAGGATCGTTGGAATAAAAGGTTACCGTTTTATTTCCTTTAGCGATATACAGCGCTTCTTCGCGGGCCAGGCTGAACTCTTCGCCATCGGCTACCACGGTGCCGTCGCCGCCAATGTTAATAATGCCCAGCTCACGGCGGTCAAGAAAATGCTCAGCCTTCAGAGCATCCAGCGTTTCCAGCACCAACGGTGAGTCAGTAGGTACAGCGCTGCCCAGCATGAATCGCTCGTAATGGCTGTATACCCAGTAAACCTTGCCGGGTGTCATCAGTTTGTCGACCAGAAAGGTGTCGCGTAGCTCGGTCGTGTCGTAACCTTTTACTTCGCGCTGCCCCACTGCATACCTGACTTCATATTCAGTTTTGTTAGACATAATAAGTCCTTAAATCAATTCGTTGCTATCGGGCCAGGAACCCGCCATCGACGGCGAGTACATGCCCATTAATGTAGTTACTGGCGGCACTGGCCAAAAATACGGCCGCACCCTGTAAGTCTGAGGTTTCGCCCCAGCGCGCGGCCGGGATACGTTTGAGAATTTCATTGCTGCGCTCAGGATCATCCTGCAGCGCCTGAGTGTTGTCGGTACGGATATAACCCGGCGCGATGGCATTGACCTGCACATTGTGCTGCCCCCACTCGTTGGCAAGTGCCTTGGTTAAACCTGCCACCGCATGCTTACTGGCGGTGTACGCTGGCACCGTTATGCCTCCGCTGTAGCTGAGCATGGACGCAATATTAATAATTTTGCCCTGCTGGCGAGCGACCATATCTTTACCAATTTGCTGACACAAAATAAAAGTGGCATCGAGGTTTACCTGTAACACGTGCTGCCATTGTTCCAATGGGAATTCCACCGCCGGACTGCGATAAATAGTGCCCCCATTGTTCACCAGCACATCCACCTCGCCGTATACGCCTTTCGCTTTATCAGCCAGCGCCTGCACGGCTGTGGCGTCTGATAAATCGGCAAACAGTTCTGTGGCCTCACCACCTAAATCGATAATTTTGCTGACGGTATCTGCACAGCCGCCTTCACGACTGCTGGCACAAATCACTTTGGCACCGGCACCCGCCAACCCTGTAGCCAGCGCCTGACCAATGCCACGGCTGGCACCGGTGACCAAAGCAACCTTGTTGGTTAATCCAAAATCGGGGGAGGTCATATACCCATTCTCCTGTCAGCTAACTTTCGCAAATGAGCCTATAGTGTGGTTGGCAGGCCCGAATTGAAGCAAGTAATCCATGGCTAAAGCGCCAAATACCGCAGGTTTGTTTCACATGTGAAACACAATGAAAGACAGAGAAATATCGAGCCCGGTTAGAGGAGAAGTGCGAATGACTAACTTATTGTCACGTTGCGCTACAAGATGGGCTTATAACGGCGCTTTAAATTTAAGCAGTTTGTTTCGCAAGTTGCTGTTTATAGTCTTTTCGATACTGACTAGGCGTTTTATTGAAACGCTTTTTAAACAATGTGTTATACACCGATTTACTGTTAAATCCAGCGTCATAAAACACGTCGGTAATACTTTTATCAAACTGGTTCGGATCTTCCAGTAAGCGCTGGGCCTCCAGGATCCGGTAGTTATTAATAAACTCGTAGAAATTGACTTCGTAATAACGGTTGATGGTATTGGAAAGTTCTTTAACCGGAATATCCAGTTTTTCGGCCAACCGCTCAAAAGATAAGTTCTGATTAAGATACGGCTGTTCTGCTTTCATGGTTGCTTCCAGCTTCTCCACAATTGCCATATTAACCGGTTCTTTTTCTGCCGATTTCGGCTTGATAGTCCCAGCACTTAAGAAGTGCGAGGCCGCCATAAACAGTACCGTATTGATCAGTGCGAACTGCATGTAATAAGAGGCAAGACCAACATATTCCACGATATCATAGTTAGGTAACACATAGAGCGAGTGATACACCTTCAACATACTTAACAGCATTTCCCACACCAGAATACCGGCGAGGGCTATAAGTACTTTGGGCAGCCATTGAGGCACGTTGAATTTTTGTGTGACCTGCGTATCAGCTTTCAGCAAATAATGAATAGACAACCCGGCAAAGGCGACCCGGGCCATTTTAGCGAAAAGGTCGACCAACACATAATTAAAATCGGCGAAGGTATAGTCTTTTATGAGTGAGTATTTTTGCTCATAGGGCAACGCATAGAAATGAAAATAAATGAATACAGCAAATAGTAGCACCGGCGCGGCCAGCGCGGCATGCCAGCGTTGCCATCGGAAATTAGTTAAGGTAATCGAACAAATAAACAAGAATAGCAGCGGGCCATCCAGCCAGTAGGTAAAATTGAGGACAAAGAAAACGTCCGGAGTTGCTTCCAGTACCCAATAGCGGAAGGTACTGCCCCACAGCACCAGTTCATTGAGTGCAATCCCGGCGTGAACTGCAAAAAAGCCAATCAGCAAGGTAGTAGGAATACTTGGTTTAGGGCGGTTGAAGCCGATGTATAGCGACACAGCCAGGCATTCAAAAGCGATTAGCAGCAAAACTAAGTCATGAAGATTGAACAGGGTTTTATCCATTCTGCGCAGCGCCCGAAGCTTGTTATTATTGTGTTAAGAGAGCGGAATATTATCGACTCTCTCTGATGAAATCAAACACTGAAAACAGCCAAAATCGCCGAGCCGAACGTTCGTCTAAGCGCTAACCGCACCATTTTGCCAGGATTTGCTTTAACCGAAGGCGATTTTCAGCATTTCCAAACAGAACAATAAAGTCATTAATATTCAATACCTTAAAGGTTCTCTCCAAAAAAGAACGTTCGAATAACGCCAACCGCTCTCCTGTAAACGACTTCACGTGCCCAAGCCCCTACACTTCTCAGCCACTTTAAATGTTGTGAGCGCAGTTCTCACGACCAATGATACAAAACAAGGAGCACATTTTGGCAAGAGCAACGCTCACACACGGTGTTATCGCAGGCAGCCTGTTACTGGCATTAATGGCTTGTTCGCCGTCTTCCTCGCCACCGGAAAATCCCGACAACGGGGTTCTTCATCCCGACAACTGGCCAAAAGTAACCAGCCCGATAAAGCAAAACCCACACACCGAAGCGCAAATCAGCAATTTGCTAACGACCATGACCATAGAGCAAAAAGTGGCGCAGATGATTCAGCCGGAAATCCGCGACTTTACCGTTGCAGACATGCGTGAATACGGCTTTGGCTCTTATCTGAATGGCGGCGGCGCATTTCCTGATAATGATAAGTACGCAACAATGGAAGACTGGGTAGCGCTGGCCGATAAAATGTACGCCGCTTCGGTAGATGACACACAGGACGGCAGTACAATTCCCACCATGTGGGGAACAGACGCCGTACACGGCCACAATAATGTGATTGGCGCGACCATTTTTCCGCACAATATTGGCCTCGGCGCCATGCATGATGCTGAGTTGATGGAAGATATCGGTGCAGCTACCGCAACGGCGGTGCGCGTAACCGGCATCGACTGGCTGTTTGCGCCGACCGTTGCCGTAGTTCGCGACGATCGCTGGGGGCGCACTTATGAGGGCTATTCAGAAGATCCGGCCATCGTACGTGACTACGCCTCTGGCATGGTTCGTGGTATTCAGGGCGTGCCCGGGGCTAACTTTTTAAACGACCGTAAGGCAATTGCTACCGCCAAGCATTTCCTTGGCGACGGTGGCACCTATCAGGGCATTGATCAAGGCAACAACCTTGCTTCAGAGCAGGAACTTATCGACATCCACGCCCAGGGCTATATATCTGCCATAGAGGCGGGCGTGCAAACCATTATGGCATCGTTTAACAGCTGGCACGGTACAAAGATGCACGGCAACCAGACCCTGCTGACTGATATACTCAAAACCCAAATGGGCTTCGATGGTTTAGTGGTTGGCGACTGGGATGGTCACGGGCAGGTTCCCGGCTGCAGCAACAGTAGTTGTGCTCAGGCAATTAACGCCGGAGTAGACATTATAATGGTGCCCACCAACTGGAAAGCCATGTTTCACAATACTGTTGCCCAGGTCAGAAGCGGCGAAATCGGCATGGCCCGTCTCGATGATGCGGTGAGGCGCATATTACGGGTCAAGTATCGTGCCGGTTTATTTGATGGTGTCACACCGAAAGCACGTGGTATCGCTGGTCAACACACCTTGATAGGCGGTGAAGCCCATCGTGATATTGCCCGCCAAGCAGTTCGAAAATCTATGGTATTACTTAAAAATCATCAACAACTACTGCCTCTGGCACCTGCTCAGCACGTGTTGGTTGCAGGATCAGGCGCCGACAACATTGGCAAACAGTCCGGAGGCTGGACTATCTCCTGGCAAGGCACCGGCAATGAAAACGCTGATTTTCCAGGTGGCAGCTCGATTTTCGACGGTATTCAGGCACAGGTTGAAAAGGCAGGTGGCAGCGCCGAGCTTCAACCTGACGGTACCTTTCAGCAAACACCTGATGTGGCCATTGTGGTCTTTGGCGAAAACCCCTATGCAGAAGGTGCCGGCGACATTGAAAGTATTGAATACCAACGCGGTAACAAGCGCGACCTGGCATTACTCAAGCGCCTTCAGGATCAAGGGATCCCGGTAGTCTCAGTGTTTTTAACCGGCCGGCCGTTATGGATAAACGCCGAATTAAATGCCTCCGATGCTTTTGTAGTGGCCTGGTTACCCGGCTCAGAAGGCAGCGCAGTGGCCGACGTGTTATTTACTGATAGCAAAGGCAATATACAGCACGACTTTACCGGCAAACTTTCCTACTCGTGGCCGGCACTGGACGATCAGGTGGTGTTAAATAAAGGCGATAAACCCTACGCTCCCTTATTTGAATACGGTTTTGGCCTGTCCTATGGCGATAAAAGTACGGTTAGCCTGACCCTTAATGAAGTGGCCGCCCATCCGTTGATTAAAGACAACAACCAACCGATGACTCTCTTTAGTACGGTGGCACAATCGGATTTAGCCTTCTTCCTGGGCGACCAGGCTAGCTGGGCTGTACCGGTAGCCACCAGCGTGGTTACAACCCAGGGCTCTGATAACCTGACGCTCAGAACCGAGAATATGACTGTTCAGGAAGATGCCCGAGAGCTTACCTGGCGGGGTAAGAGTCTTGCCCGTGCCTACCTGGGATGGAGTGAACCAAAAACCATTGCAGAATACCAGGCAAGTCAGAGTGCTCTGACGCTTGAGATTAAGGTAGTACAAGGGCCCGCAGGCAGGGTAGCGCTTGGCATGCTGTGTGGTGATGACTGTCACGGTAGTGTGGATATGCAATCAACGCTGGCAGCTCTTCCTCGCAACGAGTGGCATGAGGTATCCGTTGATTTACAATGTTTGGTCAACGCGGGTGCCGATTTAACCAATATAACCGCGCCGTTTATGCTGGAGTCTGTCGACGCAGTCACACTGTCGGTCGCAAATATCAGACTGCAGCCGCAGGCTGCAACGTCTGCTACGATTAACTGTCAGTAACCCTTATCAGTCTGGTTACCGGGCCTCCGGTAACCGGCTTTTCTCTCTCACAACCTCCGACCTATCGTTAACATTATGCTGCTAACCAGTCGGCCGAAACAACTGTTCCGCACCGGTTTAAGGCTGACTAAGTCCATCCCTCAGGCTTTTCCCCCCGTTTAGCCGACATTACAAAACAAAAATTAACCAATTGAATAATATAAAGTTTTATTATTCATAACGTTCGTATCGAGAATCAGAACGTTCGTATTTACGGATCCAGAGTGATTAAAACGACATCCGCTCAGCCCAGCGTTAGGCTTCGCCATACTTTTCAAAGATGTTAATGAAAAGTTGAGCAGTTGCATACAACACGAGCACAACAACCAAGCTAGCGCAAGGGAGAAAATAATGAAAACTCGCCCCTTTACCAAAAGCCAGGTCGCCTTATCGGTGTCACTGGTATTAAGTTCGGCGATGATCTCTACCACTCAGGCACAAGAGCAAACCACTGACGATACCGTTGAGGTAATCGAAGTCAGTGGTATCCGCGGCAGTATGATCCGCGCAATGGATATCAAACGGTCTGGTGATGGGGTTGTCGAAGCTATTTCGGCGGAAGATATTGGTAAGTTTCCGGATACTAACTTAGCAGAGTCCTTACAACGGATCACCGGTGTATCCATCGACCGTTCAGACGGCGAGGGTAGTCGCGTAACCATCCGCGGCTTTGGCGCCGACAGAAACCTGGTACTGTTAAATGGCCGCCAGATGCCAACACCTACCCGCTCCTTTGATTTTGCCGACCTCGCCTCGGAAGGCGTAAGTGCGGTAGAAGTCTACAAAACAGGTCGTGCATCCATCGCCACCGGCGGTCTGGGTGGTACTATCAATATTATTACCCCGCGCCCGTTGGCTACGCCTGGCCGCCAGGCAAGCATTGGCTTTAAGGCAGTCAACGATGACTCAACCCAGCGTGGCGATACCTGGACGCCAGAGCTCTCTGGCCTTTATTCAGAGACCTTCCTGGATGATAAATTTGGGGTGTCCTTAACCGGCAGTTACCAAAAACGCGACAGCGGCAACAGCAATGCTTCGGTAGGTTCGGGCTGGCGCTCGTTCATCTCCGGTCAGGACGAAGGTGGCTGGGGTAACCTGCCCGCCGAAGACCCGGATAACTCCTATTTAAACAAGCCAGCCGATGGGGTGACCTATGCGGTACCGCAAAACCTAGTTTACCAGTTTAACGAGGCATACCGAACCCGTATTAATGGTCAGTTAACCCTGGAGTATCAGGCCACCGAAAAACTCAAGGCCAGACTGGATTATACCTACTCAGAGCGCAGTATTGACCGGGAATTAACCGACATGTCAACCTGGTTCTCGTTCAACTACAACAACGCTACCATGGTGTGGTCTGAGCCAAACAGCGAGGGCATTGCGTACCCTATCCAGTATCAGGATACCGACAACTATAGTGAAGATGCTCAGCGTGGTGAAGGGATCGGCATTAACTCGGGTCGCGGTTTCTCGGCAACCAAAAACACCAATAACTCTCTTGGTCTGAACCTGGAATACCAGCTAAGCGACAATCTGTTCCTGGAACTCGATTACCATACGGCTTCAGCTAAGCATGAACCCAACAGCCCTTATGGCAGTTGGGGGTCACTGGCGATGATCTCCAACAACCGTATCCGCACTACTGTGGATTTCTCGCAGGTGTTGCCGGTTCTCGGTATTGAGTACCCGGAAGGGGTAGACGGTTTTGAGCCAGCCGACATGATAGGCGCCGGCAGTAACTTTGGTAATAACCATGAAAGAACCGATCTGGAACAATTCCAGGCCAGCGGTACCTATACTTTTGACACTGGTTTTATTGAAAGTATCGATTTCGGTATTGCAAGAACAGAAACCAGCAACCACTCAAAATATGCCAGCGCAACCCGGGGCACCTGGAGTGGTGTAGGTGAGCCGGAAGACTGGGAAGACAGTTGGTTTACTCAACGCTCACTCCCTGCCATGTTCGACAATATTCCCGGCCATAGTGACCCGGACCTTGAACCGTATTTTATCGACTGGGATTTTGTTCAGATAGCCGAATATACGGCGGCGAATTTCTACAGTGAAAACGCTGTGGAGTGGCCTTGCGGACCGCGCTTCTGTGGGGGCACCAACTACACCACCGACCGTTACACCGACGAAGAAATGACCTCGGCCTATGTACAGGCAAACCTGGTCTTTGATATTGGTGATATGCCGGCCAGCATTGTTACTGGTTTACGCTATGAGAAAACAGACACTCATGCCTCAGCACTGGTGCCAAGCTACGACGGTATTTCCTGGAGCAGTACCAATGAGCTGGTATTACAGCCAACCGGCGATTCAGTATTTACTGACGAATACGGCGACTACGACAATCTTCTGCCGAGCATCGACTTTAAGGTTGAGCTGACTGAAGATATTGTAGCCCGCGCGTCCTACAGCAAAACCATTTCACGGCCAAGCTATGGTGATATGCAGGGCGGTAAGACCCTGGGCGGTCAGATCACAACAATCCAGGGCTCTGGCTCGCGAGGTAACCCGGCCTTGCTGCCGCTGGAGTCAACCAACTACGACCTGTCACTTGAGTGGTACTACGAAGAAGCAAGCTATGCCGCTATCGGCTGGTTTAACAAAGACGTAGAAAACTTTGTGGGTCGGCGCACCATCACCGAAACGGCCTTTGGCCTGCGCAACCCGGCTCAGGGCCCAAGAGCGGATGCAGCTCGCGCTGCTGGCTTTACCGGTAACGGCGAGATTCGTCAGTACATTTTGGATAACTACTTAGACAGCGACCCGAATGTGTACCTTAACGAACATGGCGATGTGGTGATTGATGCCAGTCCGGAAGACGAACTGGCCCAGTTCGAAATCACCATTCCCTACAACCAGCGTGATAACAACGTGCATGGCTGGGAAGTCGCGGTACAACATATGTTCTGGGATTCCGGTTTTGGTGTAAACGTTAACGGTACCCTGGTAGATGGCGATTTGTATTACGACAATGCTTCACTGGAACCGCAGTATGCGTTAACCGGTCTATCCGACTCTGCCAACTTTATCGCTTTCTATGAGAACGATAAGTTATCGGTTCGGATTGCCTACAACTGGCGCGATAAGTTCCTGGCCTGGATTGGTGATGGTTCCGGCGACAACCCGGTTTACACCGAAGCCTATGGCCAGTGGGATGTCAATGTCAGTTACAACGTAACCGAAAACCTTGCAGTGTTTGCTGAAGGCATCAACCTGACCAACGAATATCAGCGCCAGCACGGTCGACACGAGCAAATGCTGATTAACTTAAGGCAGTCTTCGCCGCGGTATAACCTGGGTATGCGTTATACCTTTTAAGCCGTCATCATTACCCGTGGCTGCACTTGGAGTAATGCGCGTTTTATGCTTTTTGCGCGCCTTACTTCTGGTGTGGCTTTTTCGGTATAGTGATTAACCAAAAATAACAAGGAGCAGATATGACTAACCCGGTCGCTCTGAATAATATTGCCCACAAAGATTTACGCATTGTGCGTCAGCACACGCCCGCGCTCAACGAATCGCTGATGATCACACTGGCGCTACCTTTTGAGTTTCGTCGTTTGCAGCACGAGTACCCCATCGTGTTTTATAAAGACGAGCAAAAACAAACGTTTCATGCCGTGGCACTGCTCGGCCTTGAACAAAACGAAAACCTGTATCTCACGGAAGAAGGTTGGGATGCCAGCTACATACCGTTGATGATCGAACGCCAGCCATTTTTAATTGGCATGCGCGCTGCGGATGAACAAGGCGAGTCACAACCAGTGTTGCTGGTTGACATGGATAGCCCTAAAGTAAGTGAGGTTGAAGGAGAACCCTTGTTCTTACCTCACGGCGGACACAGCGAGTACTTACAACAGGTAAGCGATATATTAAATGCCATTCGTGAACGGGAAGCAGAAACCGCAGCATTCCACGAAGCCCTGATTGAACATGACTTGCTGGAAAGCTTTTTTCTGGATGTCAGTATGGATGGCACTGATAAGCACCGACTGGCCGGTTACTACACCATTAACGAAGATAAATTGCGCGAGTTGAACGATAGTGCAGTCATGCAGTTGCATCACAGCGGCATGTTACAACTGATCCATTTTGTGCTCGCCAGCCAGTCTAACTTTGCAGGTTTAATTGAACGCAAGAGAGCTCAAGTCGGTGCCAACCGTTGATTCAGTGCGTTACTGCCAAAACCATACACTAGCGCCCGGCAGTGAACTGCCCGACTGGCTGCTAAACAGCCAGCAACCAGTGAAGCTGAGTGGTTATATCAGCCACTGGCAGGCAGTGCAGCACGGAGAGCAAAGTACAGAAAATCTCTGTCAGCACCTGCTGGAGCATTACTCTGGCGAACCACTGGGCTTTTTCTTCGGCGCTCCCCAAATTAACGGGCGTTTTTTCTACAATGACGATATGAGCGGTTTCAATTTTGAGAAAGTGGCCGCCGATCTGGGTTTGATACTACGCAAGTTACTCGATAGCCTATCGATGTCTTCGCCGCCATCTATTTTCATCGGCGGCACCCATTTACAGCAGTATCTGCCGGGCTTTGAAGCGACAAATCCCGGGGTGCCTGTGCCCCACGAGCAGCCGCGTAACGGCTTATGGGTAGGCAACCGGAGCCGCGTAGCTATTCATCAGGATCTTCCCCTGAACATCGCTTGCTGCGTGGCGGGTGCGCGCCGCTTTACGTTGTTTCCGCCGGATCAAACGCCCAATCTGTATATTGGCCCGCTCGAACATACCCCTTCCGGCCAGCCCGTAAGTTTAGTGGATTTACACAATATTGATGAGCACCGCTTTCCCCGCTTTCGTCAGGCAATGGCCCACATGCAAGTGGCTGAGCTGAAACCCGGCGATGCACTGTTTATTCCCAGCATGTGGTGGCACGAGGTTGAAGCCCTCGCACCGTTTAACATGCTGGTCAACTACTGGTGGCGCACCACCCCGGATTACATGGATGCGCCCATTAATGCTCTGCAACATGCCCTGCTTAGCATTGCCGGGCTCCCGCCAGAAGAAAAACAAATCTGGCAGGGAATGTTCAACCATTACATTTTTAATCAACATGGCACGCAACACGACCATATTCCCGAAGAGGCCAGAGGCATACTTGGCCAGCCTTGCGAAGAAAATACCCGTCGTCTGCGCAGCCTGTTACTTCAGGCGTTAAACCGATGACCAACATCCCTGATAAAGTACAACGCATTGTCATTGCCGGTGGCGGCACTGCCGGCTGGATGACTGCCGCGGCGCTAAGCCATACACTGGGCAAACAACTGAACATTACCCTGGTAGAATCAGACGCTATTGGTACGGTGGGTGTAGGCGAAGCTACCATTCCCACACTACAATACTTTCACCGTCTGCTTGGCATAGATGAGCGGGAATTTATGGCCGCCACCCAGGCCACTTTTAAGCTCGGTATCGAATTCGTGAACTGGCGTCAGACGGGTCATAAGTACCTCCACGCCTTTGGTCATACCGGGCAGGATTGCTGGGCCTGCGGATTCCAGCATTTCTGGCTCAAAGGCCAGCGACTAGGCATCGCTCATGACTACGGCGACTACTGCCCGGAGCATCAGGCTGCTAAGGCTGAACGCTTTGCGCATACCCAACCCAATAACCTGAACTATGCCTACCATTTGGATGCCGGTAATTACGCAAGCTATCTGCGCCGTTTCAGCGAACAACGGGGCGTAAAACGTATTGAAGGCGTTATTAGCGATGTGGCGATTAACCCGGGAACCGGCAATATAGACTCTCTCACACTCAGCCAGGGTGAAATCGTGCAAGGTGACTTGTTTATCGATTGCACCGGCTTTCGCGGACGTCTGATTGAGCAGGCGCTGCATACCGGATATGAAGACTGGTCGCACTGGCTACCCTGCGATCGCGCCATCGCCGTACAATCTGAACATAGTCACCCGCCGCTTCCATTAACCCGTTCAACCGCACAACCCTACGGCTGGCAATGGCGAATTCCACTGACTGGCCGGCAAGGTAACGGGGTCGTATTTGCAAGCAATGCCATTAGCAATGCTGACGCCGAAGATCATTTGCTGTCCGGCCTGCAGGCCGAACCACTCACTGAGCCTAAAATAATTTCATTCAGAACCGGCAAGCGGCGCAAACAATGGCATAAAAACTGTGTAGCTATTGGGTTGTCGTCGGGTTTTCTGGAACCACTGGAATCCACCAGCATTCACCTGATTTCATCAGCGATTTTACGCTTACTGGATTTCTTTCCGCATAACGGTATTAAGCCCAGCGAAATCCATGAATATAACAAACAGGCCGAGCTGGAACTGATTGGCATCCGCGACTTCGTGATCCTCCATTACAAGGTCACCCAACGTCGCGACAGCCCATTATGGCAATATTGTCAGCAGATGACAGTTCCCGACACCCTGCAGGAAAAACTCGATCTGTTTGCGCAAACCGGGCGGGTACTCAAAGAACGTAACGAGCTTTTTGAAGATTCCTGGCAGCAGGTAATGCTGGGACAGGGTTTACAGCCGGATGCTTACCACCCGATTGTGAATAATATGAGCGAAGATGAACTTAGCCGTTTCCTGATCCAGATTCGCCAGCAGATTGCCAACCGGGTTGCGCAATTACCTCATCACCTGGACTATTTACGTCATTATGTAGATAAGTAAGCACCGTTTGAGCAACGTCACGCAGCCCGGTCCTATGGCCGGGCTTTTTTATGTGAACGCCAAATAAATTGTACGTTCTGACGCTTATTCGAACGTTCTGATTGGCGTTTTCGCGCTGACTCGGAATCGTCTTAAGCCAAAATTTGGTTAACTGATTGTTGCAAACTTGTTGGTTCACGCGCACCGACAACCCCTTGGAGCAACTCGGAGAAAACCGGTGAAAATAACAGATAAAAAAAATAAGTTTACGCTGACAAAACTGGCTCAACTTATTGCCTTGAGTGGTCTGGCACTCAACATGGCCGGCTGCGGCCTCGATGAAGCAAGCGACGCCAATAGTAATAATGGCGATACCGTTTATGACTTTGCCCCGCCAGAGCCAAAAGCGGGTGACGAGCAATACAGCATGCTCAAGCAGGATCGTGAGCGCTGGATGAACGAGCAGGGCGAAATCGTTTCGCTGCGCGGCGTTAATCTGGGCAACTGGCTGATGCTGGAAATGTGGATGCTCAACAACGGTGACAATCCGGTTGGCGAGGGCATTGTTGATCAGTGTACTTTTGAAGGCACGCTTGAAGAACGTTTTGGTGCCGACGAGCGGGCGCGCCTGATGGACGTTTATCGCGACAACTTTATTACCGAGCGTGACTGGGACATTCTTCAGGACGCCGGCTTCAATCTCATTCGCCTGCCGTTTCCCTATCAGTTGATTGAAGACGATGCCAACCCTATGACACTGCGTGACGACGCCTGGCAGTATCTCGACTACGCGATTGATGAGGCCAAAGCCCGCAATATGTGGGTAGTACTCGACTTACACGGCGCCGCCGGCGCGCAAGGTTGGGAACATCACAGCGGCTGCGAAGGTAAAAACGAATATTGGGAAGGCGACAACGTTGCCGACAACCAGGAGCGTACCCGCTGGTTATGGCAGCAGATTGCCGGGCGCTACAAAGATGAGCCCGCTGTAGCAGGCTATGGCGTGCTAAATGAACCCTGGGGCACGGATGCAGAAACTCTGGCCGAAAACGTTACCGGCCTTTATCACGCCATCCGCGAAGTTGACCAGGAGCACATAGTTATCCTGCCGGGGCATAACAGTGGTATTGATGCCTATGGCGATCCGGAAGAAGCGGGCATGACCAATGTGGCTTTTGAGATGCACTTTTATCCGGGTATCTTTGGCTGGGGCGAAATTGGCTACGATGTTCATCGTGAATGGTTAACCTGTGGCCAGAATGGCACCACTGGCGTATGTGAATGGGACGAGCGTATCCGCGAACTGGACACGCCGTTCCTGATTGGTGAAATGCAGCCCTGGACAGGTCTTGGCGAACAAGGTGGCCCGATCACCCGTGCCACATTTGACCGTTACAACGAACTTAGCTGGGCGGCTACTGCGTGGTCGTATAAAGTACTGACCACCAACGGCGGGCAGGGCAATGGCACCTGGGGCTATGTTACCAACAAAGGCGAGCGACTGTTGGCCAAAGCCAGTACCTGGAGCTGTGCCGGCTGGGACAGCCCGTTAGCCGAAGCCTGTGAAAACCCCACTAAGGTAGTTACGCCTACCGAAGATGACCAGACTTTCTATCTCATTATAAAATCCGGCTCACTGGGTGGTGTACAGGATATTCGTATAGACAACCTACAGTTCACAGCTCAGTCGAGCGGCGAAAATATTCTGCAAAACAGTACCTTTGATACCGCGAGCAACTGGATCGAATGGAGTGCCACCAACGGCTCGGCCGCCGATGATAACCTTATTGCCGATGTCGGTTATGCCGATGGTGACGAAAATATCCTGCGTATCAGCGCCCAGAATGGCTTTGCCAACGGCGGCGTGTATCAGGAAGTTCAGCTGACTGGCGGTGAGTCTTACCTGCTTTCTGGTACCTTCCGTGACGCGGGCTCTGCCGACACCTGGGCTGAGTTCTATCTGCTGCCGGCACCGCCACAGAACGGGCAGGATGTCAGCGGTGTTGCGATGGCTACCATCGACCTGAATAACGCTTCAGTTGAAGAGATAGAGGCCTATTTCACCAACATGTCGGCCATCGAGTATGAGGTCAACGAAGGCGTGTATGAGGCACTGAGTACTGATCAGCCTGCCGATATATTCAACTTTCCTGACGCGCCACAAAACCTGACGCTGGAAAATACTGCGGAGGGCATGAGCCTGGTCTGGATGGGCGTAGCCAATGCTACCTATAACGTGTACCGCACTACCTCATCGGGCAGTAACTATCAGCTGTTGGCCGAAGGGGTAGACAGTGAAATGTACCTCGATACCACAACGGCCGAGGGGGTTACCTACTTTTACATCGTCACTGCCGACAACGGAGAAGAAAGCTACGCCTCAAACGAGGTGGCAACTGAGATTTTCTACGCCACCATTCCAGGCCGCATTGAGGCCGAGCACTTCAGCGGACAGTCGGGCTTCCAGGTTGAAGATACGCAGGATGAGGGCGGCGGCCAGAACCTGGGCTATACCGATCCGGGCGATACACTGACCTACAACGTCGAAGTCGCTGAGGCCGGTGATTATACCCTGACCCTGCGAATTGCCAGCTCCGGTGGCTCAGAAGGGATCAGCTTCGCTATGAACGGCGCCAGTGTTGGCAGTATCGCTGTACCGGATACCGGTGACTGGCAAAACTGGCAAACCATCTCCACTACGGTGACCTTGCAAGCTGGTGAACAGGAGCTCCTCCTGACCGCACTGGGCGGTGCCTGGAACCTGAACTGGATGGAGTTTACTAAAAACTAAAAGAAAGTGTGTTGACCCAACCTTTGCCAGCAAACCTTTGTTTGCTGGCTTTTTTATTAATCTGGTGGTCACGAAACCACCTTAACCACTTTTTATAATCAGAGATACCATCGCCATGACGTTACGTCTGCTTACTTTTATGACTTTATTTTTCGCAATGCTTAGCGCAACAGCGAAAGAAACAGAGCTACCACAAGCGTGGAGCTCCACAGAGCTTCACCCCAATGATCAACGCTGGTATTCAGCCCCCTGGCCGGAGTCTGATATCAGCTATCGATTAACCCCGCTAACCGTGGCGGCTTCAGCGACGGCCGCTGAAAATGCTATCATGATAAACCCGGCCGAGCGTTTTCAGCGCATTGTCGGTTTAGGTGCCTCGCTTGAGCATTCCACAGTCTATGCCATCCGCAAAAATAAAGACCGCGAACAACAACGGGCGGTACTGGATGCGCTTATCGATCCGCTTAACGGCATTGGTATGAACCTATTTCGCATTAGCATTGGCACCTCCGACTTTTCTGACGGAACTCACGCCAAAACGCCCACCGACAATGAAATGGGCTGGTACAGCTTTCAGGATACTCCGGAAAGTGCATTCAGTATTCAACGCAATATTGAGTTGGGTATTGTAGATACTTTACAAATGGCCCTTGAAGCCGGGCAGCAAAGCAATAATCCGGTGCGCTTTGTAGCCAGCCCCTGGAGCCCACCGCGCTGGATGCGTAAGCACAACAACATGGTGCAAGGCGGCACATTAAAGTCTGAGTTCTACGCGGCCTACGCCGCTTACTTACGCAACTTTATTGAAGCCTATGCAGAGCAGGATATACCGGTTTATGCCATCACATTACAAAATGAACGGCAGTTTGAACCGCCAGCGTACCCGGGCATGGTACTGAGCTGGCAACAAGAGCGCGATTTACTGATAGCCGTTTACGAGAACTTTCACAACGTTGGCGATCATTATGGTAAGGCGCTGGATGTAAAACTGTGGACGCTGGATCATAACTTTAACTACTGGCAACAAGCCATTGCGCAGATTGACTCACTTAAGCAGATGGACAAAGGCCATTACCTGGACGGCACTGCATTTCATCACTATGCCGGCGATTCCTCTGCCATGGCAAAAGTACACCAGGCTCACCCGGATAAAGACGTTATTTTTACCGAAGGCAGTGTTTGGGGCGCGGGAGATAAAGACCTTAATCGTGGCTTTCAGGCCGTTATCCGCCATCTGCGACACTGGTCTACGGCGTACCTTTCGTGGGTGACCATGCTGCCTCAGCAAGTGGATGAAGCCAATAAAGGGCCTTACAACAAGCTTGGCGTAGTCGGACCTACCATGCTTATCCAGCAACACGGAAAAAGCGATAACTGGTACAAAACACCGGAATATTGGTTAATGGGGCAGTTTTCACGCTTTATTCAGCAAGGCGCGGTACGTATAGCCACAACGCCCGTAAGCCTTGGCAAAATTGAAAACGTCGCATTTGAAAATCCCGACGGCTCAGTAGTCTGCCTATTATCCAATGCCGAGCAAACCACTCAGCAGGTCAACCTGTCACTGGGTAACCGGCATTGGCAGGTAGAAGTGCCGGGCAAATCAGTCACAACAATTAAATGGCCGTAATGCAAAACTCAAACGAGCCGAATTTTGCGTTAAACCCTGATGCCCGCTGGCATGTACTGAAAATTGGCCACGAACAAACCCGGGTAATATTGGTGGATAATCTCTTTACTCATGTGTCTGACGTGCAGCAACTAGCTGCGCAGCAAACCTTTACGCAAGAGGAATCCACCTATTATCCCGGCGTTCGGGCGCGCTGCCCGGATGTGCTACGGGACGCTATGCTCAGCGCTTCCGCCAGCATGATTATCCAGGCTTATGGCTTGCCTCAGGGCACGAAGTTCAGCGATCAGGGCTCCTGGCTTAGCCTTGCTGCGACCCCAGAGAAGGCATTGCATCCGTTGCAGTGTCTGCCACATTTTGACTCACAACGCCCCACAGATTTTGCTGTTATGCTTTACGCCAACAATCAATCGTTCAGCGGCACAGGATTTTACCGTCATCTGCCCACCGGCTTTGAAAACATCACCCAATCGCGCTGGCCTGCCTTTGAACAAGCCCGAAAGGACCGGGCACACCGGATGACCAAACGCCCACAGGGTTATTTCAATCAAAGTACCGCCGAGTATCAGCGTCTCGGCACCATCGACTACAAACCGAATAGAATGGTGGTATACCCAGGCACCTTGCTACACACGGGGTTAATTGACCCGAATAAAGACCTTAGTGAGTCGTCTGAGACTGGCCGGTTGACGGTGAATGTTTTCGTGAGCGCAGAGGCAAAAGTCGGCTAAACGAAAAAGACAGTCCCTTAAGCTAAATCAGCCGTAGGCCCACTCTTAACCAACATACGGCTGTTGATAAGTTTAATCACCTTGCCCGCATAGCTTGTCACGAATATCCATCCACGCTTTACCGATATGATTCAGGCCTCGCTGATCACGACCAATCCCCCAAAAATAGTCGTATTGGGAGGTTTCGACAATTAGTCGGTCTTCGGTGGCAAACAGGGCTTCACGTACCTCTTCATACATTTGCACTTTAGTGTAAAGGGCGCGCTTCATCAGGATCGGTGCTGTCGATTTGTAATCCGCTATTTTTGCCCGGTACCAGGCTTTACCATAACCATGGGCTTGTTCACCACTGGGCAGCGACGCTACCTTTATAGCCTGTTTAAGGTTGCGTAAGGTTTTTGCCTGTACATAGTGTTCACAGGTCAGCCAGTTTTGATCATCCAGATAAATGGGATGCTCAGAGCAGGTGGAAAGCGGGTTTGCACAATCAAAGCGGGAAAACTGATAGGCTTTCTCCATAACGAGGTTGGCAGTAAACAAAATAAGTCCGTTCGCAAAATGGCATTCTGGCCAGTATAAAGAAATATCCAGGCATTGTAATTCTATCGGAGCAATAGTCTGGCGTAGCGGTATAGCCTAATTGCTATACCGCATTAAGATTGCGTTATGGTACCGGCGAAAACCACCAGGACTGGGCATCAGCCCCGTTGGCAGCAGCAGTGCGTACATTTGTGCCATTGGCTATAGCGCCATATTGAGCTTCCAGTATATCACCGGTTGCCTGCGAACTTACCCGATAAGCACCATTGGGCAAACCCTCTATTAACCACCGTTGATTGTTGCTACCAAAGCAACTCCACTGATGCACATTATCAGAGCCACTATCGGCATCGAGGCAGGCATTGCTATGCTGACTGACCAATTCAAAAACACTTTCGCCTACTGCGGTGACATGCCAGCGTTGATTAGGAGCGTCAAAGTTATCCCATAGATGAACGTTAGCACCGTCAGCGCTCGATACACCATCCACGTCTATTACCCTTCCACTTGATACATTGCTGATAATATACGTACCGGCCTGCAGGCTCTGGGGCGCATTAGCGATGTTAAACCAGTTTAAATTAAACCCTCCATAGGGATAGGCAAGTCGTAAAGAGTGATTGCCAGCTGGCAGATAAACCGATGTCTCGATAGTGGTAAAGCTTTGCCAGCCGCCGGTTACCGGGGTCGATAGCGAAGCCTCCGAACTGCCATTAAGCTGAATATTTATCTGCCCGGCAGTGTCCAGCGAAGCCACTCGCGCCTGAAAGGTATACTGGCCCGCCGTCGCTACACTGATGTTGTATTGGGTATAGTCTCCGCTATCAATATAGCCAATATTCTGTCCGCCATTCGTATCGGATGTAATTTCCAGTTCTACGCCATGCGATTCACAAAACTGTTCGGCTTCTATTTGGCCCGGCAGTGAAAAGCGCGCAGCGTTCTGACAGGTGGTAGATTGAGGGTCAGGCTTTACGCCGTTGTAAAACCCCTGATGCCAGATGTGGCTATTGTGCCCGTTGCGCACATTGTTTTTCGCGAAACTGATCATGGCATCATACAAATGAGTGGGCGGGGTGCCACCGTGATTGATATAAGCTTTCACCTGCTCGTATTCACTGTTAGCTGGAATAGTCCAGAGCGTTCTGTCGTGTGACATTTTCTTAAATGACCAGGGGAAATAGCCGGCCAGTTCCTGCTTTGCCCAGTTGGTAATAGCCAGCAAATTAGCTTCGTCCGTCTCGCCGTACTCACCAATAATCAACGGAATATTCAGATTATTGGTTATGTCCTCACGGCCCAGAGTATCTGCCACCGGACCATAATGGTGAATTTGATACACCAGTTTGCTGTCCCACTGATAGTTAATGCCGGTTTGTGCCTGTGTTTGTCCGTTACTCCAGTCGATCTTTGATAAATCAGAGCCCCACCAGCTGCCCTCAGCCACGATAATGTGGTTATTGTCCACTTCCCGTATCGCATTTCGCATTGTGATAAGTGAGGGCAACAGCTCGTACTCCCGGCCGTCCTGAGGTACGGGTTCATTGATCAGATCGTATCCCCACACTACTGGCTCATCTTTATAACGGTTGGCAATATGTCGCCAGATGGTAGCCGCTATCTGAACATTATTTCCGTCCCAGAACGTCACGCTTTCTCGTGGCTGACTGGCATTGGAATTGACATTGTCGGCGTGATCGCCGGGATTCTGGTAACCGGGGGCACCGTGCATATCAAGCAGCACGTAAATGTCATATTTGCGGCACCACTCGATTAAGCGGTCAAAATACTCAAACCCGTTGTCGCGCAATTGGCCATTCCACCAAAACAAGTTGTAATTAAACGGCACCCTGACGGAGTTAAAGCCCAGTGCTTTGAGATCGGCAATAGCCTGCTCATCCACATAGTTAAGTCGCCATTGATACTCAAATTCAGCGGCCCGGTCAGAACTGCCCAATGCTGAGGACAGTTCATTAAAAAACTGCGTGTGAGTTCGGTAGTTAAAGTCACCCATCATCAGGTAACCCTCCCACACCAACCAGTTACCCAGATTGATGCCGCTGAGGAACAATTCATTGCCCTGTTCATCAACGATTTTAGTACCATCAGTACTCACAAAGTCGGCATAAGCAGATTGCATACTTGAGATAGTCAATAGCGTGGTACAGGCAACAGCCTGAGTAAGTTTTGCAAGTGTCCGCATGGAATTAGATTTAGCTTTGGTTATTTTCATGGGAAGGCCCTGTTGAATGTTTGTATTTATGCATTGCCAGGTCAGTATTTGCTGACTCACAGCAGTCACAAATTAACAAACCAATAACAAAAATGAGTTCTACTGGCGTCCCTAACCGCTAATTGAAACGTTCGGATTAATGCCTGCGAGCAACCAAACCTGACTTAATCCATTAGAACCAACAACCCATATTTATTGATTAGATTCAGCAACCTGTAGAAATCCTGACAGGTAAAAACGTTCGTTTGCGCAAAAGAACTTGTCATAGCAACGGGTTAACGGTCTTATTGGTACCGGTATAAAAAGCAGCTTCCTAAGCAGGTATTAACACTTTGCTTACGCTTGCACTGTTGCAGTTAAATAGGCCCTCAAGCCATTGTTATGAAAACACCCAATTCGAATATAAACAGCGTAGTCATTGTTGGCGGAGGCGCTGCCGGCTGGCTAACAGCAGCCATATTGGCCAGCAGCAGGCCCGACCTGAAAATTATCCTGATCGAATCACCGGACGTTCGAATTCTGGGTGTGGGGGAAGGCACCTGGCCAACCATGCGCAATACCCTGCAAAAAATCGGTATCAGTGAGCAGCACTTTTTAACGGCTTGTGATGCAAGCTTTAAGCAGGGCACCAGTTTCCACAACTGGCTCGACGACAACGTTGAGCATCAGTATTACCATCCTTTCAGTTTGCCACTGGATTACCCTAACACGGCACTGGGTAGTTGGTGGCAACACTACCAGGGCCAGCAAAGCTTTGCCCACAGCACCACTTCTCAGGCAACACTGTGTGACCATTTCCGCGCACCGAAGCAACTACAAACGCCACCTTTTGCGGGTGTAGTGAATTATGGCTATCATCTGGATGCCAATAAATTTGCTGCGCTATTACAATCCCACACCACCCAGAAGCTCGGTGTTACCCATGTCAGAGACCATATCGAAGCGGTTAACGGTAGCACCGACGGGCCAATCACCAGCGTTACCGGTCGGCTACATGGTGATATTCACGGCGATCTGTTTATTGACTGTTCTGGCTTTGCCTCCCGCCTGATTGGCCAGCATTATGGCATCGAACTCCGGTCTTGTGAGCAAACACTTGCTAACAACAGTGCTGTAGCGATGCCGGTAAACTACCGACAGCGGAATAGCGATATAGCCTCTGCTACCCGTTCTACTGCTCAGGATAATGGCTGGATTTGGGATATTGGCCTGCCTACCCGCAAAGGGGTTGGCTATGTGTTCAGCGATGCGCATTGTAGTAACGAAGACGCGCTAAACACCCTGGCTGAATATATCAGGCAGGACACCACAACCATAGATAACCCGGATCTCAGTCAGGCTAAGTTTTTTAATTTTAAACCGGGTTATCGGGAGACTCTCTGGCGGCATAACTGTGTGGCCATTGGCACCTCAGCAGGCTTTTTAGAGCCACTGGAAGCTTCAGCACTGGTGATGGTTGAAATGTCTGCAAATCATTTAGCCGAGCAAATGCCAGCCATTGTAGAGCAGCTGGAACCCGCTGCCCGCCAGTTTAACCAGCAGTTTACGCAACGCTGGCAACGTGCGGTGGACTTTCTGAAGCTGCACTATGTTCTTAGTAACCGGCGGCACACCCCTTACTGGCAGCAGATGACAGCCATGGAAACCGCATCTCAGTATCTGAGCGACTGTTTATGTTTGTGGCAATCCCGTATGCCGCTTGGCTCAGACTTCCCGCACCGCGAAGAACTGTTTCCAGCCGCCAGCTTCCAGTATGTTTTGTATGGCATGAGGCAATCAAAGCAAACTTCGTTTGATGGAAACCCACAACACCTTCATCAGGCTTATGAACAACTCCGCCAACTTACCCACCGACAACTTAATGGTCTGCCCACTAATCGTGAGTTGCTTAGCGCGTTATCATTTCAAAATTAGGGCTTAGATATGAAATCAAAACAGCGAGTAGTGATAGCCGGGGGTGGTACCGCAGGCTGGATGGCAGGTGCGGCGCTCACCCGGTTATTACCTCAACAGGTTGATGTAATACTTATTGAAAGCAGCGAGATAGGTACGGTAGGTGTAGGAGAAGCGACCATTCCTACACTGGCTTATTTCCATAAACTGCTTGGCATTGATGAACGTCAGTTTATGGCGGCTACTCAGGCAACCTTTAAACTAGGTATTCAGTTTGAGCACTGGCGGAAACCGCAGCATGAGTACATGCATGCCTTTGGACAAACCGGGCAAACGAGTTACGCCTGTGACTTTCAGCATTTCTGGTTACGGGGACGTCAGTTGGGCATCGCAACTGAATTTGGTGATTACTGCCTGGAAAGCGTGGCCGCCAGAGCCGGCAAGTTCGCCCACTTACCGAACAATGGTCTTAACTACGCTTATCATCTCGATGCCGGTCGATATGCGCAGTTTTTAAGGGGTATCGCCGAGCAGGCAGGCCTCACGCGCATCGAGGGGACTATCAGCGCCATTGCAACGGACCCTGATAATGGCTTTATCGACAGCATTACGCTCGCCGATGGTCAAACAATATCAGGCGATCTGTTTATCGACTGTACCGGCTTTCGGGCATTATTGATAGAGCAAACACTGCGCGTAGGTTTTGAAGACTGGTCGCACTGGCTGCTCTGCGACCGCGCAGTGGCGATGCAATCTGAGCGCATTGGTGAGTTAGCGCCTTTCACCCGCAGCATCGCTCACCCTGCTGGCTGGCAGTGGCGCATTCCGCTGCGCGAGCGAATGGGTAACGGCTTGATTTATAGCAGTCGGTACATGAGTGATGATGCAGCCAGCACGACATTAACAGGCTCGGTAAGTGGTGAGGCCTTGCATGTTCCACGCTTCATTCGTTTTACGCCCGGCAGACGGCGCAAACAATGGCATAAAAACTGTGTAGCTCTTGGGCTGGCCAGTGGCTTTTTAGAACCGCTGGAGTCCACCAGCATACACCTTATTCAGCAAGGCATTATTAAACTAATACGCCTGTTTCCCCAACAGCAGATTCTGCCCGGCGCGGTGGATGAGTATAACCAGCAATGCAGGGCAGAACTTGAGCATATCCGCGACTTTCTAATTCTGCATTATTGCGTTACCGAGCGCCGCGACAGTGCATTCTGGCGACACTGCCAAAGCATGCCGATCCCCGATTCATTGCGGCATAGAATCGAGCTGTTTAAGCAAACAGGCAGTGTGTTTCATTCGGGTAAGGCCTTGTTTGAAGATTCCTGGCAGCAGGTTATGCTTGGGCAAGGCCTGACACCGGAGAATTATCACCCGTTTGCCGATAGCCTGACGCCAGCCGAACTGGAGGATTTTCTGAGTCATGTCAGCGGCATGTTTCACCGAACTGTTTTAGGTTTACCTTTGCATGCTAATTATCTGACCAGCCGACAACATTAGCTTGCCGACTGGGGCTGCGGCGTGCCCTCTGCATCATATTCAACGGGGGCAAAGTGATACCAGCCGGCGTAACTATATAGCAGGGCAATGCCTAGTACGAGCCAGTGGTACCATAAAAACGGCAGGTAATTTAGCGTACTTACCCCTAGCGTAGTCGCCATAAAGATGCCGCCGTCAGTCCAGGGGATCATGGGTGTGGTTACCGTACCGCCGGATTCCACGTTGCGCGAAAGTACCCGTTTATCAATGCCCATTTGCTCATAGTTACGGGATGTTATGGTGCTGGCGGTCATTATCGATACATAGGCCGCGCCGCCGAGTGCATTACCTAAAATACCGCTAAGCATAGTGGAAAGCCCCAAGCGGCCAGTGGTGGTGGCCCAGTTTTGCAAAGCATGACATACCGCCGTAAGCACACCAATGGATTCCATCAGCCCACCCAGTCCCAGTGCCAGAATAACCAGCAGGATCACCGACAGCATCGACGTAATACCGCCCCGGTTAAGCAGGATCTGTAAAAACTCCACGTCAGTATCAATAAAGTTGCCGTTATACAGACTGTCGAAAGCGCTTACCAGGGAAGCCTGTTCAAACAGCATTGCCCAGATCACGCCAAGCAATGCTCCCAGGCAGATAACCGGAAACGAGGGCAGGCGCATCATCAGTAAACCAATAACAATCAGCGCCGGTAACAACATATACCAGCCAATCGTGTAATGAACGGCAATGGCATCCATTACCTGTTGAGCGGTACCGGTACCACCATCATGGTCAAACCCAAGGCCTACCAACAAAAATGCAATACAGGCAATGATGCAGGCAGGCACACTCACATACAGCATGGATTTAATGTGCGCAATAAGGTTTACCTGACACATGGAGGCCGTCATCACCGTAGTATCAGAAAGCGGTGAGAGCTTATCGCCAACATAAGCCCCCGATATGGCTGCCCCCGCCACCAGCGCCGGAGGTAAATCAAAGCCTGCACCTATGCCCATCATGGCAATCCCAGCCGTGCCGGCGGTACCGAACGAGGTGCCGGTTGCCAATGAAGTAATGGCACAAATAATAAACGCAGCCGGCAGAAACAGCGCCGGATCCATTACCGAAAGACCCAAATAAATAATGTTGGGCACAATTCCGCCCGCCATCCAGCTACCGATAAGGGCGCCCACAGCGATCAAAATCATAATCGCATCCATGCCCTGAGTAACGCCTGCAATCACCCCTTTTTGCAAATGATGATAGTGATAGCCGAGGTACTTACCAAAGCCCATTACCACAAACCAACAGCCAATAAAGGCCAGTTGAATAGGCAGCCCAAGTTGATGTACCGCCACAAAGATAATGGCCAGCAACAAAAGGGTGAGAATGAGAATTTCGGTAAGAGAAGGCAATCGCGTTTTGTGCATGAAGATCCCGTGGCTGTGCTGCTGTAACGCCGCGATAACGGTGGTTACTACGCCTTAAATATTATTCTGTATACTTTTTATCCCATATAAGATTATGAATGTAAAGGCGATCGTCGGGTGACTATAAAAAAGTGGCGGGGGAAACTTCCCGCCATAGCTTAAAGGGCAAGCAAGGATTGGGATAACACAATTAAATCGTTAACAACTATCAGTCAGACTGATTAAGAAACGCCAGCACCTGTTGATGGTTGTGCTGTCTGGCGGCCGATATCGCGGCCTTTCTTTCGTGCGCCTGCAGGGCCATATCATTACCGGTGTAACGAAAGTATCTGAGCATGGCAACGTCACCCCGCCTGGCGGCATCCTGATACAGTTCCGAGCGGGTTTTGCTGGTCACAAACACCGATAAGCACAGTGGAATGCAACACAGCGTGGCAGTGAGTAGTAACAGTAACATCGCCGCCTCCTGTTAAGCTTTAGGCGCCTGTTTTGTCACAACCTCTTTGCATAGCTGATCGCCGTAATAGTTATCGCGAAAATTACAATCGCGTTGGGATTGCTCAGCATTGGTGGTGGGCTTACGGTTTAGCAGGTGATTAATAATTTGCTGCATCAGACTTTCCTCTCCGTTTCATCGATAAACAGAGTATGGCTGCCTGCATAAAAATATAAAAATAATTAAAACTGATTAGTTTGATTTGTTTTTGTGATTATTAAAACGGCACGACTAGCAATTTGTCTGTTGATAGTCCGGTTAACAGGATTATCAGCTCGGGCAGTAAAACCATCCAGAGCCATTTACCGCTTTGCAATACCCTGTAATGTAGGATAACGTTGAGGTTGAATATTTTTTAACCACCCACAGGATGTCCATGTCTTTTATCACGGAGTTGAAACGACGCAACGTTGTGAAGGTCGCCAGTGTGTATCTGGTGACGGCATGGTTAATTTTACAGGTAGTGGCTGTGATCTCTCCCTACCTTAATCTGCCAAAAGTATTCGGCACCTACGTTACCGTTGCATTGATTATCGGTTTCCCTATTGTATGTATTTTTGCCTGGGCTTTTGAGCTTACCCCCGAGGGTATTAAAGCCACCAGGGAAGTCAGTCAGGATGAATCCATCGCCAAACAAACCGGCCATAAGATTAACTCTATACTGGTGGCGCTGATTGTTGTGCTGGTGGTGTATGTGGCAGTAGATAAACTGTGGCTATCCTCCGCACCCACAGTTGTAGAAACAGCTGAAGCCGTCGATGTTGAAGAAGAAAAATCGGTAAAAACCCTCGCTGTGCTACCCTTTTTAAATTTAAGCACTGAGCCGGATCAGGAAATCTTTGTGGATGGCTTAACTGAGGAGTTACTCAATACCCTTGTACGTATTCCCGAACTCAATGTGCTTGGCCGTACCTCCAGCTTTGCTTACAAAGGCGTCCAAAAAGACATTAAAGTAATTGCTGAAGAATTAGGCGCAGATTACATCATTGAAGGCAGTGTACGTAAAAGCCAGCAGGATTTACGCATTACCGTACAGCTCATTGACGCGGCCACCGGCGCGCACCTCTTTTCCGACAATTTCGATCGCCAGTTAGAAAATGTGTTTGCTCTTCAGGAAGAGGTTAGCGATCAGGTGGCGGCAGCGTTAAAACTCAATGTAGTACACCAAAATGATCGTTATGCAGCGGCATTGAACCAATTAACTTATGTAGAAGTGGAGCAGCTCGTCAGGGCGAGGGCACTAACAAATAAGGAAACCACAGATTCTATTAATCAGGCCAAAAACATATTAGATCCTTTGCTGGCAAAATATCCCGATATCTCGGCAATCCTGGGCTTAAGTGCCTATGTTGCCATGATGGAAGTCTCAATGACTGAAAATGTTAGTCTGAATGAAGCAGAAACTATTGCATTAGCTGAGGCGGCATTGGAACTGGATCCGCTCAACCGTGACGCTTTATACACACTTGCTGTAACTTATGATGACTATTCACAACTAAAAGATAAGGCAGCGCGAATTTATCAAAAAGCGATTCGTGCTTACCCTTATGATCTCTATTTCATTCTTGCATATTTTCCTAACCTGATAGTGAAAAAAACGCCTTGTGAAGAGCTTGATAGCTTTTATAACAGTCTGGAACTTGAAGGCCTGGAAGACAAATACAAGAACCGCCTTCGTTACTTTACTCTGGCCTGCTCCGCCCCAGAAGAAGCTGAGCGTTATAAGTCCACTGTTACCACGGATAATGTTGAGCGATATATGGAGTTTATCGATCCTCTACAACTTTATATAAGTGAAAAAAAAAGATACCGGGAAAATCCAAACCAGCGACATGCGTCTAGGTACTATTATTTCCTTCAGATACTCGGCGCTACTAATGACAGCAAGGCGGTGCTTAACGATATTGACTTGTCCAGCCAGGGCTATTGGGCAGCCTATACATACACCGCTGGCTATTTTACTGACATTGCACTACCGGAAAAAAGCTGGGATGAACTGTGGCAGGCATTGGTGATCAATAAGTATTTTTCTATTTTTATATTCGATGCACTTGTGCTTTTTGATATGGCGCAAAAACAGGAACAACTGGCTCAATTTCGCCAACGCATCGCAGGGCTTACTCCGCCTGACGTGTCAATTGAACAAATAGATAATGTATCCAGTTATGTAGCAATCCTAGATAAGTTGGGTGAACACCAAAAAGCAATTTCAATCGCCAACGAGGCTTTGCGACGACTGGAAGAATATAAAAAACTTTATCCGCGAGCGTATGTATTTTATCGGCTTTCGACGCACGAACTTGTGCTGAACCTGACAACCAGGCAGTTTGATATCGCAGAGCGAATACTGAATAACTACCCGCATAGGTCCGAATTTGCCTGGTGGCAACTTGAACCAATACGCTACCTATATAAAGATACCGCAGATAAACCTGTAGTACAGCAACTACTAAACATTATAGAGCAGGAACGAACCAAACTGCGTGAAGAACTGGATTTGCATTAACCAACGCTTTTGAACGGTCCATCCCGAGTCACTTAGTGCTTTGCAATACCCTGCAATGTAGGATAACGTTGAGATTGAATGCTTTTTAACCATCCACAGGATGTCCATGTCTTTTATCACGGAGTTGAAACGTCGCAACGTTGTTAAGGTTGGCAGCGTGTACCTGGTCACCGCGTGGTTAATTCTACAGGTAGTTGCTGTGATCTCTCCCTACCTCAACCTGCCAAAAGTATTCGGCACCTACGTTACCGTTGCATTGATTATCGGTTTCCCTATTGTATGTATTTTTGCCTGGGCTTTTGAGCTTACTCCCGAGGGTATTAAAGCTACCAGCGAAGTCAGTCAGGATGAATCCATCGCCAAACAAACCGGTTACAAGATGAACCGTGTTTTGATAGCACTGATCGTATTGCTGGTGGTGTATGTAGCAGTAGATAAACTCTGGCTCTCCTCGGCCCCCACAGTTGTAGAAACAGCTGAAGCCGTCGATGTTGAAGAAGAGCAGTCGGTAAAAACCCTCGCTGTTTTACCCTTTTTAAATTTAAGCACCGAGCCGGATCAGGAAATCTTTGTGGATGGCTTAACTGAGGAGTTACTCAATACATTGGTGCGTATTCCTGAACTCAAGGTGCTTGGCCGTACCTCCAGTTTTGCTTATAAAGGCGTCCAAAAAGACATTAAAGTAATTGCTGAAGAATTGGGCGCAGATTACATCATTGAAGGCAGTGTACGTAAAAGCCAGCAGGATTTGCGCATTACCGTACAGCTCATTGACGCCGCTACTGGCGCGCACCTATTTTCCGACAATTTCGATCGCCAGTTAGAAAATGTGTTTGCTCTACAGGAAGACGTCAGCGATCAGGTGGCGGCAGCGTTAAAACTGAATGTGATAGACAAAAATGATCGTTATGCCGACGCACTGGATGCATTAAGTTATGTGGACGTCGAACAGCTGGTTAAAGCACGAGCACTGGCTAACCTTAGAACCACCGATTCTATTAAACAGGCCCAAAAGATACTACATCCTTTACTGGCAAAATATCCCGACATCTCTGCCATTCTGGGGCTGAGTGCCTATGTCGCGATGCTTGAAAGTTCATATACCGAACACGTCAGTATGACTGAAACACAAATAATGAGTTTAGCTGAGCGGGCACTGGAGCTTGACCCCCTAAATCGTGACGCCTTATACACACTTGCTGAAATTTACGATGACTATTCACAACTGACTTTTGACGCACAGCAGCTTTATTTAAAAGCGATCCGTGCTTACCCCTATGATTTCTCGTTTATCCATGCTTATTTTGCTAACTTGCTTTGGCAGTATACGCCCTGTGATGAGTTAGACGCATTTTATAACAGCCTGGCTCTTGATGGGCTGGAAGACAAACACAAAAACCGTTTACGTTATACTACGTTGGCCTGCTTGTCGCCAGAAGATGCCAAACGCTTTAAAGCTGAAGTTACAACAGAGTATCTGGATCTCTACATGGGGGTGTTTTCACTTACACCGTATTTTGTACGCGCTCGGGACAACTATCACGATAACCCCAATCAACGAAATGCTTACACTTATTACACTTACCTTTCGAGATTGGGCGCTACCAACGAAATGGAAACTGTGCTTCAGACTATTGATCAGTCAAGCGCAGGCTCGATAGCAGCTCTAACCTACACTATCAACTATTTCACTGATAACAATCAATCAGATAAGGACTTTGAAGCACTATGGCAAGCATTAGTACCCAATACCTATTACAATATTTATTTTGAAGATGCACTGGTTCTTTTGGATTTGGCCAAAAAACAGGCAAAGCTCACTGAATATAGCCAGCGCATCAAACAATTAACGCCTCCGGACATATCGCTGAAACAGTTACGCAACCTCAGCAGTTATGTTGCTATTTTAGATAAACTCGGCGAGCACCAACTGGTCTCAGCGATTACTCGCGACGTACTGCACCTCATAGAGCAATATAAAGCATTATATCCGCGAGAACATGTATTTTATCGTATAGTCGAGTATGAATTGGCACAGCGCCTTTTGGCCGATCAGTTTGAACAAGCACAACAGGTGCTCACGACTTATCCCGACAAGTCCGATTTGAGCTGGTGGCCTCTTGAGACTACCCGTCACCACTTGAAAGACCATGCCGACCAGCCGGCAGTGCAACAATTCCTCGCTACCATTGAGCAGGAAAAAACCAAAATGAAAGAAGCGTTGGGCGTGCACTAACTATCACTATCAACGTCAATGCTAGAGACGTTTTACCAATGCTTCGTACGCCGCTTTATCCTGAACCTTTAATTTAGCTAAGTCCGCTTCGATACTATCGGCAAGTGTTTTGCTTTTTAATTCTTCGATTTCCTTTGCCATTACTCTAAGTGATTCCACCGCTTCTCCGGGTTCGCCGTCGGCAATTTCCAGTACGGCATTGGTGAGTTTACCCAGTTGCTTACCGTAGCTGGCCACTTTCGTGATCACTTGCTTTTCCAGCGCCGCATTACCGGCGATATTAAATTCGTACTGGGGGGAAAACCAGCTGGTCACCGGCGAGATATCTTTCACATCACCACTTAATGGCATATTCCAGGCAAAGGGCGGAAAAAAAAAAGGGTTAAACATGTCACACTCCTTATGAACACTAATTGATCTTAGTATAGAGTGGCTAGCGCAACCTGACTATTTTTTAATCACTCCGAATGCGCAAAACAAAAAAATACCCGGCTGGTGCCGGGTACTCAAGATTGCTTAGAGGTTACTTGGGTTCTGATAAAAAGAACCGGTAAGCCGGGTTATCCGTGACATCCTGACAGCTATAGTTGAGCGCAGTAACGTGCTCATCAAAGGCTTCACGGCTTTCTGGCGGGATATCAAACCCGGCCAGCACCAGCCCCTCTGCCGCCCCGTGGTTACGATAATGGAACAAGGTAATGTTCCAGCGTTCACCCAGGGTATTGAGGAAATTAAGCAAAGCGCCCGGGTATTCAGGAAATTCAAAGCTGAAGACCACCTCATTAAGAATAGTTGGCGGACGACCACCCACCATATGGCGCACGTGCAGTTTGGCCAGTTCATTGTCTGACAGATCAAAGCACTCGTAGCCTTTGTCACCCAGCTCTGCGGTGAGGGCTTCAAATTCGGCCTTGCCGCCCCGCAGTTTAATGCCCACAAAAATATGTGCTTCGGTCTGTGAAGCGTAACGGTAGTTAAACTCGGTGATCGTACGGCCACCCAAACATTCACAAAACTGTTTAAAAGCGCCCTGGCGCTCAGGGATCTTAACCGCGAATACCGCCTCTTTTTGCTCACCCAGCTCACAACGTTCAGACACATAACGCAGGGTATGGAAATTGGTGTTTGAGCCACACAATATGCCACCCAGCTTTTTACCCTGAATGTTGTTTTGCTTAACGTACTTGCGAATAGCCGCAACCGACATCGCACCGGCTGGCTCGGCAATCACGCGGGTATCGTCGAAGATGTCTTTAATGGCACCACAGATTTCGTCGTTGGTCACCGTCATGATCTCATCGACGTACTGATTACACAGGCGGAAGGTCTCGCTGCCCATGAGTTTTACCGCCACACCGTCGGCAAAAATACCCACTGAGCTTAAACTGGTAGGTTCACCAGCTTGTTTAGCGGCCGCAAAACAGGCGGACTCTTCCGACTCCACCGCAATAATTTTAATCTCAGGCTTTAACTGCTTTAGGTATACCGAAATACCAGCCGCTAAACCACCGCCGCCCACGGCAATAAACAGAATATCCAGGTTAGGATTCTGCTCTAATAATTCGCGGGCGATGGTGCCCTGACCGGCAATCACATCCGGATCGTCAAACGGCGGGATCAGCGTATAACCATGCTCCGCACTCAGCGCCCTGGCATGGGCACTGGCGGTGTCGAAGTTGGTGCCGTGCAGTACAACGTTGGCATGCTGTCCACCAAACCGACGAACCGCTTCAATTTTAATGTCCGGCGTGGTTTCCGGCATCACGATAGTGGCGTTAATGCCTTTCATATTGGCACTGTAAGCCACGCCCTGGGCATGGTTACCCGCCGAGGCAGCAATTACCCCGGCATCTAATTGTTCAGGCGAAAGGCTGGCAATGCGATTATAGGCACCGCGCAGTTTAAAAGACTTAACCGGTTGCTGGTCTTCGCGTTTCAAAAATACGTCGTTGCCCAGCTCGGCGGTTAAGCGCGATAACAATACCAAATCGCTGTTAACCGCCACGTCATAAACCGGCGCTAACAGGATTTTTTTCAGGTATTCGTGATCAGTAACGGTCATAGATCTTCCAGTTTGGATGGGTCTCGTACCGCGCCTTTATCGGCACTGGTGGCCAGCATGGCAAAGGTTTTCAGCGACAGCGATACTTCACGCTGGCGGCTAACCGGGCGCCATGGGCGCTCGCTGGCCTCCATCGCGGCGCGACGGGCCTGTAACTCAGCATCGGTAATGGCAATATTAATTGCCCGGTTGGGAATATCGATCTCAATAGTATCGCCTTCCTGCACCAAACCAATACCGCCGCCACTGGCGGCTTCCGGCGAACAGTGACCAATCGATAAGCCCGATGTACCACCAGAGAAGCGGCCATCGGTGATCAACGCACAATCTTTACCTAAGCCTTTAGATTTCAAATAGGAAGTAGGATAGAGCATTTCCTGCATACCCGGGCCGCCTTTCGGGCCTTCGTAGCGGATAATGACGGCATCTCCGGCAACCACCTGATCGTTCAGGATAGCGGCTACGGCTTCGTCCTGGCTCTCATAGATACGCGCGCGGCCGGTAAATTTGAGGATAGATTCATCCACCCCGGCGGTTTTTACAATACAACCGTTCTCTGCCAGGTTACCAAACAGTACGGCCAGACCACCTTCCTGACTGTAAGCATGCTCTAAGTCACGGATACAGCCTTTTTCACGGTCGGCATCGGCTTCGTCCCAGCGACAGTCCTGACTAAACGCTTTAGTGGTGCGAATACCCGCCGGGCCTGCCCGATAAAAAGTCGTGGCATCGGCATTATCCGGATTGGTGATATCCCACTCGGCAATCACCTCTTCGATAGGCTTACCCAGCACATGGGCACAATCACCATGCAATAAGCCGCCTTTGTTCAGTTCGTTGAGGATGCCTAATACGCCGCCGGCGCGGTGGACATCTTCCATATGGTATTGCGGCGTAGAGGGTGCCACTTTACACAGGTGCGGCACTTTGCGCGATAAGCGGTCGATATCGGCCATAGTAAATGGCACTTCGCCTTCCATTGCCGCGGCCAGTAAATGCAGGATGGTATTGGTAGAACCGCCCATGGCGATATCCAGACTCATGGCATTTTCAAAGGCATTAAAATTGGCAATGTTACGCGGCAGAGCCGTGGCATCATCGTTTTTATACCAGCGCTCACACAGCTCAACCACCAGTTCACCGGCGCGTTTAAACAGGCCTTCACGATCGGCGTGAGTAGCCAGCATAGAGCCATTACCCGGTAGTGATAAACCCAGCGCTTCGGTTAAGCAGTTCATGGAGTTAGCGGTAAACATACCCGAGCAGGAACCACAGGTCGGGCACGCTGAACGTTCAATCTCATTAGTATCATCGTCGGAGACTTTATCGTCGGCCGCAGCCACCATCGCATCCACCAAATCGAGCTTGATGATTTGATCAGACAGCTTGGTTTTACCCGCTTCCATCGGTCCGCCGGAAACAAATACTACCGGAATGTTCAGACGCATAGACGCCATTAACATTCCCGGAGTGATTTTGTCGCAGTTAGAGATACATACAATGGCATCGGCGCAGTGCGCATTCACCATATACTCAACTGAGTCGGCAATAATTTCACGAGACGGCAGGCTGTACAGCATGCCGCTGTGCCCCATAGCAATACCGTCGTCTACGGCGATGGTATTGAATTCTTTTGCTACACCACCTGCAGCCTCAACACTTCGCGCCACCAGTTGGCCCATGTCTTTTAAATGAACGTGACCAGGCACGAACTGGGTAAAGGAGTTGGCAATGGCAATAATAGGCTTACCAAAATCACCGTCTTTCATACCGGTGGCCCGCCATAAAGCGCGCGCTCCGGCCATGTTGCGTCCCTGTGTTGTGGTTGCAGATCTTAACTTAGGCATAAAAAACTCTCGTCCCGTGGGGGTATAACTTATTTATAAACCGGGGTTAACCAGTTCCATTTATCTTCGGTTTTGCCGTTAAACAAGCCGAAGAACATGTCTTGAATTTCTTTGGTGATCGGGCCGCGACCGCCTTTACCAACGGTAATACCGTCAACGCTGTTTACCGGCGTGACTTCGGCAGCAGTGCCGCACATCAGGATCTCGTCGGCCAGATACATGGCTTCGCGCGGAATGTTCTCTTCGCGGATTTCATAACCCAGTTCTTTGGCCAGCGTCATGACCGTGTCGCGGGTAATACCCGGCAGGATTGCCGCCGTTTTAGGCGTAGTGCTGATAACGCCATCGCGGATCACGAAGATGTTTTCGCCAGCGCCTTCACTGATGTAACCGTTACGGTCCAGCGCAATACCTTCGCCGTAGCCGTGGCGACGTGCTTCCATTGAGATAAGCTGTGAAGACAGGTAGTTACCACCAGCTTTCGCGCCAGTTGGCATAGTGTTAGCCGCCAGACGGTTCCAGGAAGAAATACCGGCATCAACACCGTTTTTCAGCGCTTCTTCACCTAAATAAGCGCCCCATTCAAAGGCCGCAATCGATACTTCTGCTTCAGCATCCAAAGGCACCTTAATGCCCATACCAATATCACCAAAATAAGCAATCGGACGGATATAAGCGGATTTAAGATCGTTTTTAGCGATGATGTCTATTAACGCCTGATTTAATTCATCCATAGTGTATGGAATGTTCATGCGATAAATTTTGGCTGAGTCGAACAAGCGACGGGTGTGTTCCTGTAAACGGAAGACACAGGTACCCTGATCCGGTGTGTTGTAAGCGCGCACACCTTCAAAGACCGATGAACCGTAGTGAATAGCGTGAGTCATTACATGAACGGTAGCCTCTTTCCAGGGGATAATGTTACCGTTAAACCAGATATAATCAGCAAGTTGCTTAGCCATGACGTTTCCTTAAGAACAAGCGGGTTTCAGATAACCCGTAAAGAGTAGTCAGTTGCTAACTGACCACCATAATTAATACCGCGTCAAATGATACATGACGCGGGCTTGCGACCCAATGCACAGCGGCATTTTTCGCAGATAAACAGTGTAAACTCGTGCAATTAAGGTGCGCGTAAAGCGCTTCGGCACTCGCGGTGCAGTTCGCACGGAAAAATTCATACCGTTATCGCCAATAGTTTATTGGCTGACAATAACGAGATACAGACACAGATTCGGAAGTTTTTGGCTGGCTTTTGAAAGGATAATTAACGCCTGGCTGTAACGTTGACCTTTCAGGGGCGTAGAAATACCACGGATCCCGGGGCCTGATCAAGGGCAGGGCATAAAAATTAACCTTTTGACCGACCAAATCCGCCATTCTTTCGACGAATCTGCACCAAGGCTCAGTATTCTTAAGTATCCATCCTCACTAAACTGCTCTGTAAAACGCCCCAACAGTGCAGAACATCATGGGAATGGGAATTGTATATACCCGCGGTGCCGCCGGGATCAGCGCACCAAAAGTAAAGGTGGAAGTGCACTTATCCAACGGTCTGCCTTCCTTTAAGTTAGTCGGCCTGGCCGAAACCGCCGTGCAGGAAGCCAAAGAGCGGGTACGCAGCGCCCTGATAAACAGCGGATTTGAATATCCGGCCCGGCGCATCACGGTAAATCTGGCACCTGCTGATATCCCCAAAAGCGGCGGGCGTTACGACTTAGCCATCGCGCTAGGGATTCTGATTGCTATGGGGCTCATAGAACAGTCACCGGTTAATCATACCGAAGTTGCCGGAGAGCTGAGCTTAAACGGCGATATCCGCCCGGTGCCCGGCTTGCTGCCGGTGGCTATGCGCTGTGCAGAAGACAACCATACCCTGGTGCTTCCCGCCGGTAACGAAGCAGAGATTCAATTGGTGGATAACCTGCAATATCTGCTGCCAGCCACACTATTGAATACTTTTTTACACTTCACGCGGCAACAACCTCTTCAATTTAAGCACACTTGCAACGAGGTGTCTCTGGCACCACCGAGCCCGCATTGGGATGACATCATCGGTCAGCAGCAGGCGAAACGCGCCCTTTGTATTGCCGCAGCGGGTTCGCATAATCTTTTGATGGTAGGGCCTGCCGGTACCGGAAAGAGCCTGCTTGCCAGTCGCCTGGTGAGCTTATTACCGCAACTTAATCATCAACAGGCGCTGGCTACTGCCGCGCTGTATTCGGTTAAGGGTGAGCAGCGCGACACAGAAGACTGGCTAACACCGCCATTTCGCTCACCCCATCATACCTCCTCGGCCATTGCGCTGACTGGCGGTGGTGCACACCCGCAGCCGGGCGAAGTGTCGCTGGCCCATAATGGGGTATTGTTCTTAGATGAATTGCCTGAATTTGGTCGCCAGGCGCTCGATGTTCTGCGCGAACCGCTGGAAACCGGTGATATATGCCTGTCCCGCGCTTCTGGTCAGGCAAAGTATCCGGCCCGATTTCAATTATTAGCGGCAATGAACCCAAGCCCCACAGGCGATATCGACGACGGGCGCAGCACCACGCAGCAGATCCAGCGCTATTTAAGTAAGCTTTCGGGCCCGCTACTCGATCGTATTGATATTCAAATAGAAGTGCGCCGGCCAGGCTCCTACGCGTTTGCACCGCCAGTATCGGGTGAGGATTCTGCGGTAACGGCCAGGCAACAGGTTATGGCTGCCCACCAAATTCAACAGCAGCGTCAGGGTAAGAGCAATGCTGCACTAAGTGTGGCAGAGCTCAGTACCTATTGCGCCATGCCGGCGGAAACTGAAGATTTCCTGCAGCGTGCAGCCAGCAAACTAAAGCTGTCTATGCGGGTATTTCATCGCACTATCAAGGTCGCCCGAACGATTGCCGACCTTGACAACCAGGGGCAGATCAACACCGACCATATTGGCGAAGCATTAGGTTACCGGGCACTGGATAATTTAATTCGTCAGTTTAACTCAAGCTGAAACAGCGCGTTGATTAACGGCTCGTGACGACGTTCCTGTAAACAAGCCAGGCCTAACTCGTAAGAGCCGATATCATCCACCTGAATACGGGTAACGCTGGATGACATGCTGGAGTGATCGAGCACTACCTGCGGCACAAAGCCAATCCCACAGCCTAACGCCACCATGGAAACAATGGCTTCGTTGCCGCCTACCGAGGCATACACATTAGGCCGGATGCCGTGTTCGGCAAACCAGTGATAAACAATGCGGCGGCTTGGCCCTTGCTCTGGCAGAATCACCTGATTAACCCGCCAATCCACCTGCGCCAACTGGGTTAAACGCCGTTCACGGGGAGCAATTAATACCAGGGGTACAAAGTCTAATCCGGAAAAACACAGGTCGGTTGGAAACTCCGGGGAGTGAATAGCAATAGCCACATCCGATTTTTTATGCTTTACATGTTCAATTGCCAGCCCCGGATCGCCGGTAACCAAACGGATATCTACGCCGGGGTAACGCTGGCGAAAACGAGAGAGTACAGATGGCAGGTGGCTCTGGCTCGCGGTTACCGAACAATACAGGCTCAACTCCCCCTGTAGGGCCTTACCATCATCGCGCAGCTCTTGCCTGATCTGTTGCCATTCACCAAGCACTTGTTCACTAAAATTCAATAACTTATGACCACCATGGGTGAGCGCCACTGAGCGATTATCCCGCTTAAATAGCACGCATCCACACTCTTCCTCAAGGCGCTGGATCACCCTGCTTAAAGTCGATGGCGATACGAACATAGCATCGGCCGTGTCACCAAAATGTAAGCTTTTTGCGAGATGATTAAATAGCTGTAGACTGCGAAAATCCATGGTTATTTCACTTTTTGCAACACTGTTTTGCAAATATATCATTTTTCAAAACGAAAGGGGTAGCGTATCTTTGCTACAAGTCGTCAATGACGAGGTCATCCCAGCTGAGTGAAGCAAAGGGATAACGACAAAAAGAAGTTCGGAAATTATTTTTTTATGGCTAATTATTTCAACACTCTGTCTTTACGTCAGCAACTGGACCAGTTAGGTCGTTGTCGCTTTATGAATCGCGACGAATTTGCTGATGGTTGTGAGTTTCTTAAAGGTAAAAAAATTGTCATCGTTGGCTGCGGTGCACAAGGCCTGAACCAGGGACTCAACATGCGTGATTCAGGGTTAGACGTTGCCTATGCGCTGCGTCAGGCTGCGATTGATGAGAAACGTGACTCATTCCAACGCGCCTCTAACAA
>Ga0213831_1000175_pt1 | contig 76567 bp, 69 predicted proteins | sample SWATP12_FD_163421 | JGI IMG/M metagenome (GOLD analysis project Ga0213831, IMG submission 163421) | Coastal seawater microbial communities from Marineland, Florida, United States - SWA TP1 #2 | ecosystem: Environmental > Aquatic > Marine > Coastal | place: USA: Florida | collected 2016-08-06 | reverse complement strand
AAACGGCTTATTTTACCTGAGAAAAGAAAACGAAAATCATATCCAAGGTCTGTACTAGCGAAAACACAAAAATATCCAGCTAGATATAAAAGAAAAAGCGCCACTCGTTCTTAAACGAGTGGCGCTACATACTTGGATGTGGTTTTTCTTTAGTTAAAGCAATTTAGACCTTCACGATATTGCGAGCTTTGTCACTCCATTCAACATGGTACATCTTGCCATCCGCTTTATCAGCTCTGGCAAAAGTGTGAGCGCCAAAATAGTCGCGCTGCCCTTGCAACAAGTTAGCCGGTAATACTTCACTGCGATATGAGTCGTAATATGCTAAAGCAGACGAAAATGCACCTACAGGGATACCCATTAAAGAAGAGTTCGCGACGGTTCTGCGCCAATTAGCTTGATACTTGGCAATTTGCTCGGCAAAAAACGGGTCGATAAGTAAGTTGGCCAACTCTTCATCGCGTTCATAAGCTTCGGTGATCGACTGTAAAAATACCGCGCGGATGATACAACCCGCGCGCCAAATTTTAGCTATACCGGCAAAATCCAGGTTCCAGCCATGCTCCTTTGCGGCCATACTCATTAATTGGAATCCTTGAGCATACGCACAAATTTTTGAGCAATACAAAGCGTCATGTAATTGTTTGATCACTTCTTCTTTGTCTAAGCCAAAATCAGCTAAATCTGGTCCTGCTAACACTTTTGACGCTTTTACACGATCTTCTTTCAAAGTGGATAATGCTCTGGCATAAACGGCTGAGGTTATCGTTGGTGAAGGTGCTCCAACTTGCAATGAACTCACAGCCGTCCATAAACCAGTTCCCTTTTGACCTGCTTTATCCAAAATAATATCAACCAGAGGTTGACTGGTTTCAGGATCCACATGCTCTAAAACTTCAGCACTGATTTCTATCAAATAGGAGTTTAGTTCACCTTTGTTCCATTCCCTGAAAATCTCTGCAATCTCGCTCGGTGACATATTAAGACCGGCACGCATAATGTTGTAGGCTTCACAAATTAACTGCATATCAGCATATTCAATGCCGTTGTGCACCATCTTCACATAATGACCTGAACCCGTCTCACCAATATAGGTTGCACATGGTTCACCTTCCATTACTGGGTTACCTGGCTCATGTCGTTCAATTGGCTTACCTGTCGCAGGATCCACCTTCGCAGCTATCGCTTTAAACATTGGTGCGATACGCGTCCAGGCATAACGGTCGCCACTTGGCATCAAAGAGGCACCAAAACGAGCACCAACTTCGCCACCAGATACTGCCGTCGAGAAGAATAAGAACTTACCTTCAAAACTTTTCTCGCGCTCTACTGTGTCCGTCCACAAACTGTTACCTGTATCTACGACTATGTCGTCGGCCTGGATACCTGCGTCAATTAATTTATGGCAAACATCATCAACTGGACCACCAGCTGGAACAGATAAAATTATGAGATGAGGCGATTTTAGTTTAGAAAGAAGTTCAGTGTAGGAAGTGCATGGGAAAATTCGTTGAGGTTTGTCACCTCTTTCTGCCGCATCCTGTTCAATTGCACCCGCCACCTTTTCGGTGTCTAAGTCAAAAGCGGCGATGTTGTATCCATTGTCCGCTAAATTTAAGGCAAGATTCTTGCCCATTACACCTAAACCAATAAAACCAATATCACATAAATTAACGTTGTCTGACATAGATTTAACATCTCATTTGTAAGTTGATAGGCAGAGCCGCCGAAACGGCGCGGATTATACAGAAAATGCGTAAGACTTGATACCACTATAGTCAAGAAATCCTTTTCTAATTGCCCATATTTATAAAGGCCTGACCACTCTTTTATAGCGGAAGATGCCATAAACTCAAACTGCGCGCAGATTGAACATGTTTAATTGGATTGTTTACCTCTTTCTCAACAAAAGGCCATTCACTAGATTCTAACAACAAAGTCGCAGATTTTACTTTAGGCAGGCGGTATACCACCTCTTCTTCAGCGGAGTTAAATATCATTAACAACTGGTATTCTTCATCGGCATCGCTGATCAACAAGCCTAAACACTGATTGTCGTGGTTATGCCAATCTTCTATTTTCTTCGTTTCACCGTCAGGTCTTATCCAACTGATCTGATGATGAAATGAACTGCGCTCATAATTATCATCTTCTAAAAAGCACTGTTGCAAAACAGGAAACCGCTTTCTCAAATTGATGCAGCTAGAGACAAAGTCTAAAAACGCTTTTTGACGATTATCTAATCGCCAGTCAACCCAACTGATTTCATTATCCTGACAATAAGCGTTATTGTTTCCACCCTGTGTTCGACTGAACTCATCACCAGCTAAGAGATGTGGTACGCCCTGAGACAATAACAAGGTAGCAATGAAATTTCGTTTTTGTTTTTCTCTGGTTTCAATAATTTCGAGGTTAGTGGTTTCCCCTTCTACCCCGTAATTACTTGAAAAGTTTGCCCCGTGACCATCACGATTTTGCTCAAGATTAGCCAGGTTATGACGATTTTCGTAAGTTACCAAGTCCTGCAAAGTAAACCCGTCATGATATGCCACATAGTTAACAGATGAAGTCTGGCTGCGCTTACCTTTTCTAAACACATCACGTGAACCCAGCACACGACTGGCAACCTCGGCCACCAACCCTTTGTCTCCGCGCCAAAACTTTCTCACCCCATCTCGAAACTTATCATTACACTCCAACCAATTCGCAGGGAAATTGCCTAACTGGTAACCTTCTGGTCCTATATCCCAGGGTTCAGCAATGAGTTTTGCTTTAGATATCACAGGATCTTGTGCCATTGCCCTAAACAGAGCGGCTTTTCGATTAAAACGCTCGCCATTGCGGCCTAAGGTGGCGGCCAGATCAAATCTAAATCCATCCACCTGCATTTCAGTTAACCAATATCTTAAAGAGTCTAAAATTATCTTAAGCCCAAAATCGCTATCCGCATTTACCGTATTGCCACAGCCTGTGAAATTCGCGTAGTCGTAACAGTAGTCCTCATCGGTTTGCAGATAGAAGTCATATTCTGCTAACCCGCGAAAACTCAACGTTGCTCCATCTTTCCCCGACTCTGCGGTGTGGTTATAAACCACATCAAGGATGACTTCTAAACCTTCTTTGTGAAATTCACGAACCAGAGTCTTAAACTCAGAAACGGCGTCTAATTTGGCATATCTGGGATCAGGAGCAAAAAAGTTAGCGGGGTTGTATCCCCAAAAGTTACTTAAACCTAAATCTTGCAGCCGTGGTTCCGTCATAAAAGCAAAAATCGGCATTAACTGTACACTGGTGATGCCAAGTTTTTTTAAGTATTCAATAACGCTGGGTTCAGCAAGACCCAAATATGTCCCCCTCAAGTTTGAAGGAATCTGTGTGCATAACTGCGTAAACCCTTTTACATGGGTTTCGTATAATATGGTTTGACTCTGTGGAATCAGAGGTTTGTTAGCGCCTTGCCAATCAAATGGAGCTGTTACCAGTTCTGCCTTTGGCAGAAACAGTGGACTGTTACTCTGATAAAGTGAATTGTTCCAAACCAGCGGACGATTGATGGCCTTTGAATAGGGATCGATTAAATACTTTTTATCAATCAATTTGGCTTTTTCTGGATCCTTTTGATTGGATTGATACAGATATAACCAGTGATCAGGTAGTTCTTTTATTTGAAGGTGAAATACCTTACCTGTCCGATGAACTAATTCAATTTGCCCTAAATGCTCTTCGGTATCGGGTAGAAAAAAGTGTACAAAAACTCGCTTCGCATCAGGCGCATAAACGGCAAAATTAAACCAATCTTCTTGCCTAGTAACACCGTACTCTAACGGATTGCCGACACGCGTTTGGAATTGATCTAATTTCGCCATATAACAGTTTTTCCTTAATTAACGATTTACCTCTAGGTAATGGTTTTTATGTAACTTAGGTAGCCCTAATTAAGCCAGTTTTACAAATATAGTCGACAACGGCGGTACATTCAGCGTTATCTGATGTTGACGACCTTGCCATTCGTAAGGGCTGGACACCAAACCATGCCCAACATGATAATTGCTACCCCAATAGAATTCGCTGTCACTGTTAAATATAATTTCATACTGACCAGCTTTGCTGACACCTACTTTATAACCGTCTCTTGGCACAGGTGTGAAGTTACTGACAACGAGTATTTCGTTGCCTTCCCTGTCTCTGCGAACAAACGCCAACATGCTATGTTCTACATCTTGATGATCCAACCATTCAAATCCTTGGTGGTCGTGATCTAATTCATGCAAAGCTTGCTGACTAACATAAAGCTTGTTTAAGTCACGATATAACTTTTGCATACCCTTATGTTTGTCGTATTCAAGAACATGCCAGCTCAAACTTAAGTTGTGATCCCACTCTTCAACTTGTGCAAACTCGCTGCCCATAAAGTTTAACTTTTTACCTGGGTGTGCAAACATAAAACCAGCGTAACACCTTTGATTTGCCGCTTGTTGCCACTCATCCCCTGGCATTTTTCTGATCATGGAACCTTTGCCATGCACCACTTCGTCGTGTGAGATAGGCAATACAAAGTGCTCATCATAGTTGTACACCATGGCAAATGTGATGTCGTTATGATGATAACGACGATAAGCCGGATCCTTGCTTATGTAAGTTAGCGAGTCGTGCATCCAGCCCATGTTCCATTTGAAATCAAAACCTAAACCACCATCTGAAACGGGTTTTGATACGCCAGCAAATGAAGTTGATTCCTCCGCAATGGTCAGAACATTAGGGAATTTTTTGTGCACTTCCTCATTCATCCAACGTAACAGGCTGATGGCCTCATAGTTATGGTTACCACCATCTACATTAGGTATCCACTCACCATCGTTACGAGAATAATCCAGATACAACATGGACGCCACCGCATCCACACGAAGGCCATCGATATGAAACTTATCTGCCCAATATAACGCGCTCGCTACGAGAAATTGCCTTACAGTATCCTTACCAAAATCATAGATGCAAGAGTTCCAGTCTGGGTGCCAACCGCGTCTAGGATCTTCATATTCGTATACGTGTGTACCGTCAAATCTAGCTAAACCATGTGCGTCTTCAGGAAAATGCGCTGGTACCCAGTCGACAATCACACCCAACTCATTCTGGTGACAAGCATCAACAAACGCTTTGAACCCATCCGGATCTCCAAAACGACTAGTTGGGGCAAACATGGCTGTCGGTTGGTATCCCCAAGAGCCTGTAAACGGGTGTTCAGAAACAGGCAGAACTTCAATATGGCTATAACCCATTTCCTTAACATAAGGAATAAGTTGCTCCGTAAGCTCTTGATAGCTAAGTGGCGTGCGTTGGCCATTTTCTTCTTTCATGCGCCACGACCCTAGGTGAACCTCATAAATGGCCATGGGTTTGTGATACATGTTTTCTGACTTGCGGCTCATCCATTTTTCATCTTGCCACTGATATTGTTCATGATCGTAAACAATAGACGCAAACGAAGGGTATTGATCTTGATAAAATCCAATTGGATCAGACTTATGTGGCAAGCTATGTCCTTGAACATCTTTAAGCTCAAACTTGTATCTGGCTCCGGCTTCAACACCAGGCATAAAAAGAACAAAATGACCACAAATCGTTTTTTCCATTGGTAGTCTGCGCCCGTCCCAATGGTTAAAATCGCCCACTAAACTGCAACTTGTAGCATTAGGTGCAAACACTGAAAAACGTGTACCTGTTACACCATTTGGCAGCTCCACGATTTGGGCGCCTAACTGTTGATAGATATTTTCTGGCGCAGTCGCCAGATAATGCACAGCATGAAAGGCTTCGTCTTTGAACTGATACGGATCGATTAAATTGTGAGTGCCATCAACATATTCGACATCCAGTTGGTAAACACCAATATTTTGTTTGTTTAAAATGAACAATTCGAACAAACCAGCGTCATCAATTTTATTGAATTCACCTAACAACGCCTTGTCTTCCAGCCTAACGGCCATAACCGTTATCGCATCAGGTAACCAGACTCGAATTCGAGACTCGCTTTTGGATGCTGTTTCCGTTAACCCTAAGTAGGCAAATGGTACAGTCAAATTAGCGGATTGTAATCGAGTTGAAAGTTCAGACGCTGATAACATTTAAGATCCTTGATGTTTAGATTTTTTATCTGATTAATCAAAAACAGCAACATGAATAAACTCAGTGTTGCTGTTATTTACTTATTTATTTGCCGATTGCCTTGCTTGAGTCAATGCTGCAGTTAAATGATTTATTTCATTGATTGAGAAGATATCTTCTAAATCTACTGAGAGTTTTCTTCTCCAGTTAGGATATTCATCACTAGTCCCCGGGACATTGACAGGTTTATCCATTTGCAACCAATCTTCCAGTTGTAGGCTTAGTAAGGCTGACGCCCCCTTCGCCATATGAACTTGCATGCCGTAATTGAGCTCTTGATTCATTCCTACGTGGTTCGCATCCCTTCCGACATTATCAGTAATTGAATTATGACCATGTAATGAATCCAATATCGCCTGTTTGGCTTTGATTCTGTCGGCATACAAGCTTTGAATGAGTTCATCGCCACTATACAAGCCTAACTCTTGGCCCAATTCCAAATCTTTGCAATGCCAATAACCTATTAATGTCGGCATATCATGGGTGGTCAATGTTGCCATCGCTTGTTCAATATAATGTTCTGGTGAGTAAAAACCACCATCTTCTGCCTGTTCAAAGAAAAACACCTTATACGAGTGAATACCATTTTCTTTCAACTTTCCGATGATGTCGTCAGGTACGGTTCCTAAATCTTCACCTATGATTGAACATTGATTTAAGTGACTTTCAAGGGCAAGAATTGCCAGTAAATCATCAACCGGATAATAAACATACGTACCCTCTTGTGCCGACTCACCAGCCGGTACCCACCACAGTCTTAACAACGCCATGACATGGTCAATTCTCAAAGCACCACATGCGTGCATATTAGAACGGAACAGATCAATTATAGGTTGGTAACCCTGCTGGTACAGCTTCACTGGGTCCATTGGTGGTAATCCCCAGTTTTGACCAAGAGGCCCTAACACGTCTGGTGGTGCCCCCACTGACGCTTTTGAACGGTAGAGATCTTTGTTAGCCCAAATCTCGGTGCTGCCTTCACTTACGCCGACCGCCAAATCACGATACGTTCCGATAGCCATTCCCTTATCTTTACTTACCTGTTCTATTTGCTCCAATTGTACTTGAGCAATAAACTGTAAATAGATATAGAAATCGACTAGTTCTGAATTTGCTCCAGCAAAAGCTTGTACTTCTTTAGAGTCATAATCCTGGAACTCTTCCGGCCAAACAGGCCACCCCCAGTTTTCACCAATATCAACTCCCGTATTTTTGAAATATTCCTGGATGGCATCATAGGTGGCGAGTTGAAGTAAACTCTCCCCCCCTTCTTCTTTGAAAGAGTGGTAGCTTTTGGAGAAATTAGTGTTCTTTTTAACGTGTGTTTCTACAAACTCTCTGTAAAGGGGTTTTAGCGCACGGATCTTCATATCCATTACAGAGCCGTAATCGACATACTCTGATTCTTTTGCCAACTTCAACTGAGTTTGGAACGCGTCAGATTCCACCAGCTGTCTGACTTCTTTGTTCGAGTCATAGCCATCAACTGATTGCACATCGATATAAATAACATTTAGCCATCTGCGAGATGAGGGGCTGTAAGGGCTGCAAGCATTTGCATTGTTAGGGTATAACGCATGTATAGGATTTAGTCCGACAAAATCGGCACCACGGTCCGCGACTCTTTCGATTAAATATTTAAGATCGGTGAAATCCCCCACACCCCAGTTGTTTTTGCTTTTTACACAATACAACTGAACACTTGGGCCCCACATTTTTTTACCTTCATCCAGTTCTGGTTGTTTATAACAAGCCTCTGGAGCAACGATCAATTTACCCTTAGCCAACATTTCCGGCTCACCGGACTCAAACAGTTCTAGCTCGTAGTACCCCATCTCCAGAGCAACATCAAGCGGGATGATATATTGCTGGATCTCCATGTCGCGAATTTCCGTTGCCGCAACCAACTCATGATCGATCGCAACAAATTTCACGGTTTCTACCGTATCTTTTCCTTTTTTGACGAACAAAGTCATTTCATCATTAACGAAATCTATAGGTAGTTTTACAGACAAAAAGGATGGTTGATTTAACCTTGTTACGGTAACAGGTTCTAATAAAGTTAACCAAGACTGCTCTACTTCACTATTAATGGTCTCAATCAAAGCCGCTTCGTCGTCCATAGGGTATCCCATGGCATCGAGTATCTTTTCCTTAGATTCCTGTTTAATTACTGCTTTGGCGCCCCACGCGTCTATGTACTCAGACTCTATGCCGCGAGCGTGGACTAATTGTTCGATCAATGATGCATTCATTCTCTATCCTATCCTGGAGAAGTTTTAGGAAAAACCGCAGAGTTAAAGCGCTTTTCAAAAATACGTTATGTGTTTGAATCAGGCTGTAACTATAAAAGTCTTTTCCCTGCAAATGCCACTACATACGTTTGCATTCCGTACTTTGATTTATTCTTAAACAGTATCAAGGCGTTAACAATTTAGAATATTAGCTCTAAAAGTCAAACGATAATACAAATATATGACAAAAGAATGTGTAAAACGTGACAAACACAGAAAATATAGTCTTTTTCCTTTACTGGACTAATTTTTCATATAATGCACACTTATTAAGGAAAAGGCTTTACTTCATCAGAATAAAATTGTAATTTTATTACAACATTGAAATTACAGTACAACATCCACAGGTAGAGATATGACTATACGTGTTGCAATTAATGGTTTTGGCCGCATTGGCCGTAATGTATTACGAGCGTTATACGAATCTGAAAAAAAGTACGACTTAAAAATTGTCGCGATCAATGATCTAGGTGATGCCAGCATCAATGCCCACCTACTTAAATACGATACCGCACACGGCCGCTTCAATGCGCACGTTGAACATACACCAGACTCAATCATAGTAAATGGTGATACCATAAGCGTTACGTCAGAAAGAAACCCAGCAGACTTGCCTTGGGCAGAGCAAAACATCGACGTTGTGTTTGAATGTACTGGAATATTCCAGTCAAAAGACGCGGCAAGCGCCCATATCGACGCGGGTGCCAAAAAGGTTATCATCTCAGCGCCGGCAAAAAATGTTGATGCGACCATAGTTTATGGTGTTAATGAAAGCGAAATCACATCAGACATGACGGTTATCTCCAACGCCTCGTGCACGACTAACTGCTTGGCACCATTTGCAAAAGTATTAAATGACGCATTTGGTATTGAGTCTGGATTAATGAATACGATCCATGCATACACTAACGATCAAAGGTTAAGCGATGTGTATCATACTGACTTACGTCGCGCCCGAGCCGCAGCAATGTCGATGATCCCAACTAAGACTGGCGCCGCAGCCGCTGTTGGTTTAGTGGTACCTGAGTTAGCGGGTAAAGTTGACGGTCTAGCGGTACGTGTACCTACGATCAATGTATCACTAGTTGACCTAACCTTCATTGCCAAAACAGATGTTACGGTCGAACAGGTAAACAACGCCATTCGTGATGCCGTAGCTAAAGGTGGCCCGTTGAGTGAAGTATTAGCAGTCAATGACGAGCCTCTAGTTTCAATCGATTTTAACCATAACCCTTATTCTTCAAACTTTGATGCGACAGAAACTCGTGTTACTGGCCGATTAGTCAAAGTAATGAGTTGGTACGACAACGAATGGGGATTCTCAAACCGCATGTTGGACAACGCTGTTTTGTTGATGAGCAAATAACTATTTGGTCTTAATCAATATCCAACGCTAAAATGAAGGTGGCTTTACGTCACCTTTTTTTATGAGAAAAATAATGTCTTATCAATATATTACAACAAAAAAGATTGACCAATTAGAATCACTTGTCATTAATCATCCTAAATTCACTGCTCAGTTAACCCTATTTGGCGCACAGATATTGTCATTTGCACCAACTGGTCAAACGGATGTTTTCTGGCTATCAAACACTGCTCAGTTTGATGGCAACAAGCCTATAAGAGGCGGTGTGCCGTTATGTTGGCCTTGGTTTGGTCCAGCAAAAGGAGATTTCGAAGGTGAACCACAACATGGCTACATTAGAAACGTTCAGTGGCAACTGGTTAGTGTGCAAGAATCAGCAGATAATGTGGTATTAACATTAACTCCCGAACTACCTAAACCCTTACTGGAAAAACTGGGTCTGAAGGTTGAAGTGCAATACGAATTTTCTTCGTCGATTAAAATGGCGATAATTACTGAAAATACGGGCTCAGAAGATGTTGAGTTGTCGCAAGCAATTCATAGTTATTTCGCCGTTGCTGACATCAATGACACTGCCCTGCTCGGTTTAGAAGACTGCGCATATATCGACAAGCTGTCAAACGTGACTAAACATCAAAACACCCCTGTTGTTTTAACTCAAGCGGCCGATAGGGTCTATCTAGATGAAAACAACACTTTGACACTGCAAACACCTAAACGCTCATTAATAATCACCGGACAGGGTTACGATTCGGTTGTCGTATGGAATCCGTGGCAAGAAGGAGCCAAGGCGATGGCAGATTTTGATGATGACGGTTATCAAACAATGATGTGTGTTGAAATGGCAAATACGCAGGGTTTAACTTTACCACCCGGTAAATGCCACACCATATCCCAAATGGTAAACATAAAAAAACCTGCATAGAGCAGGTTTTTTTATCATCTAGTGTCCAGCTACCGCCGTTTTCGCAAGTTCCGTAATATCGGACCAGCGTTTTTCTTTAACTACATTGTCAGGACATAACCAAGAGCCACCGCAGCAAAGTACGTTACTCAGAGCAAGATAATCCTGATAATTGCCTGGATTTATACCGCCAGTTGGACAGAATTTCACATCTGGAAATGGACCACCAATTGATTTCAAGGATTGCACACCACCGGAAGCCTCTGCCGGGAAAAACTTGAAATGACTATAACCATTATCAAGCCCCACCATAAGCTCTGAAATTGACGCTACACCTGGGATTAAAGCAATACTACCAGCGTTGCCAGCTTCCAATAACTCTGGGGTTAAACCAGGGCTAATCGCAAACTTTGCCCCCGCTTCTGTTACTTGTTTCAACTGCTCTGCGTTCGTAACTGTTCCCGCACCTATAATGGCGTCTGGGCATTTTTGGGCAATTTCTCGAATCACATCTATCGCCGCAGGTGTTCTTAATGTCACTTCCAATACCTTAATTCCACCTTCCATCAATGCTTGCGCGATAGGCACTGCATCTTCTACGTTTTCAATAACCAATACTGGAACAACGGGACCAGAGGCAAACACTTCAGAAGAGTCGATTAACCAATTACGTTCTGCCATATCTTATCCTTTCTTTAATTCTTTACGGCTATTTAGCCAAACTCGTTACTTTAAATTCGCTGTAAACTTCTAATGTTTTTACAGTTCTTGTTTTAAATAAGCCGCGCAACCTATCAAACCAGGTTGCTCTTCTGTTACTACATACACAGGTATCGTTTTAACTAAGGTGCTAAAGCGCCCTTTGGTATCAAATCTTTGCCTAAATTCACTGGATTTTACATATTCAATGAACCTTGGAACGATGCCGCCAGCAATGTAAACACCACCAAATGTCGCCAAGTTAAGCGCTAGGTTGCCACCAAAACTTCCTAAAATTCGGCAAAAAACATCTAACGTTTTTACTGCTAATGCGTCTTCACCGTTTAGCGCGTTAGTCGTAATATCAGCGGGTTCATAAGCATCAGGTTCAACACCCTCTACCGCACATAAAGACTGGTAGATTTGCACTAACCCTAAACCTGAGAGCAATTGCTCGGCCGAGACTCTTTGATACTTTTTCTGAAGTTCTTGCAGGACATTTATTTCATCTTGGTCAATTGGGGCAAAATCGACATGACCACCTTCTCCCGATAACGCCATCCACTTCTCGCCAGTATGGATTAGGTGGGCAACACCCAGTCCCGTACCCGCTCCGTATATTGCGATAGGCTTATTGTTCTGCGCTTCCCCGCCACCGATTTGGTGTTTTTTATCTTCACCAATGTGCGGAACAGACATGGCGATAGCTGTAAAATCATTAATGACATACAACTTGCTCAGATCAAACTGCGCTTTAAGCGCTTCTTGTGAAAAAGACCAATGATTATTTGTTAAATTAACCTGATCCCCAACAACAGCAGTTGCAACGTCAATACAAGCGAGTTCAAACTTCTCACCTGAGTCTTGCTGGTACTGTTTTATTGCACCATCAATGTTTTCAAAACCTGCACACTGATACGTCAACACGCTACGAATAGATAAGTCTTCCAAATTGGCAATTGCCAGACGAATGTTAGTGCCGCCAACATCCGCTACTAGTGCATTAATAGACATATTTGTTCCTCTATGCCTCGTGGAATACGCAACTTGCGCCTTCTTCAGGCGTGGTTAACATTTGGCGTAAACCATTAAACATCTCACGTCCCATGGATTCGCGTTCTTCAGCTAGATCTTTTGGCAACGGATTACGACTTGCCAATTCTTCTGCAGACACGTGCAGTTGAACACGGTTTTCTTCTGCGTTAACTTCGATCAAATCGCCATCTTGAACTTTCGCAATTAAGCCACCATCCAGTGCTTCTGGGTACAAGTGAATTGCGGCTGGCACTTTTCCTGAGGCGCCAGACATTCGCCCATCTGTCACTAAGGCAACGTTGAATCCTTTATCCTGTAAAACGCCAAGAGGAGGTGTCAGTTTATGCAGTTCTGGCATACCGATAGCTCTAGGCCCTTGATATCGAACCACCACTACGCAGTCTTTATCTAACTTGCCCGCTTTAAAGGCCCCATCTAAGTCGTGTTGGCTCTCGAATACAACGGCTGGCGCTTTAACTATGGTTTTTCCATCACGCAACGAAGACGTTTTGATAACTGCACGTCCGAGGTTACCGTCTAAGACACAAAGACCACCGTCTGCTTTAAACGGCTGTTCGATAGTTGCAACAACACTTGAATCTAATGACTCCTGAGGCCCATCAACCCATACAAGTTCACCATCTCGTACAACTGGCTCTTTAGTGTATTTTTCCAGTCCTTCACCGCAAACAGTTTTAACATCATTGTGGATGAATCCGCCGCGCAATAATTCTTTAATTAAATACGCCATGCCGCCTGCTGCTTGGAAATGATTGATGTCTGCTTGGCCATTTGGGTAGATCTTGGTTAGTAAAGGCGTGACTGATGACAAGGCGTCAAAGTCGTCCCAGTTAACGATAATGCCAGCAGCCCGTGCCATCGCTACTAAGTGCATAGTATGGTTAGTCGAACCACCTGTTGCTAATAGCGCCACGATGCCATTCACTACCGCTTTTTCATCAACAATATGACCGATAGGCGTGTAATCTGTGCCCAAGTCTGTAATACGGGTTGCTTGAATTGCTGCAGCCTCAGTCAGCTTTTCCCTGAGTTCCGTGCCTGGGTTCACAAATGATGAACCAGGCAAATGTAAACCCATTACCTCAACCACAAGCTGGTTTGAGTTAGCCGTGCCATAGAAGGTACAAGTACCTGCAGAATGGTATGATTTTGACTCTGATTCTAATAACTCGTCTCGACCTACTTTTCCTTGCGCATAAAGTTGGCGTACACGTGCTTTTTCTTTATTAGGTATGCCGGATTCCATTGGTCCCGCTGGAATAAAGACAAATGGCAGGTGACCAAATGTCAATGCGGACATGACAAGCCCAGGCACAATCTTGTCGCAAATACCTAACATAACTGCGCCATCAAACATGTTATGTGATAAGCCAACTGCCGTGCTTAACGCAATTACGTCTCGGCTCATCAAGCTCAAGTCCATACCTGGCTGCCCTTGGGTTACCCCATCACACATGGCAGGGACGCCACCCGCAAACTGCGCGACAGAGCCAACTTTATCCACTGCTTCTTTGATCAACGCAGGGTAAGCTTCGTATGGCTGGTGTGCTGATAACATGTCATTATATGAAGAGATAATGCCGATGTTTGCCTTAGTTAGTTGGGTTAAGTCTTGCTTTTCCTGTTTTGAACAGGCTGCAAAACCATGTGCCAGGTTACCGCATGATAAAACACCACGGTGCGGCCCTTGCAAACGTGCCTTTTCTATTTTATCTAGATAGGCTTTTCGAGTGTCTTTACTACGCTCGATAATTCTGTCGGTTACTTCTTGAATAACAGGATTCATTTATCTCTCCACACTAAATCAACTATTTTGATGTCGCCAACATGACAGTCATCGGAACATCGGATTGATTTAGGAATGCTCGTATCGGTTTTTGTCTTTCATCGTCGCCAGCAGCAACGTCGTTTAAGACAGCTTCTTTGCTCTCGCCCACTAGATGTAAGTAGAGCTGTTTGGAATTTAGTAATGCACTTTTTGTAAAAGTCATTCGCTGATGTGGTGCGGTAGTCGGCTCTGTCGCCATTAACACCTTAGACGTTGTCAATGCGTCGTCTAATTGCGCACAACATGGAAAAATCGATGCGGTATGGCCATCTTCGCCCATACCCAAAATAACAACATCAAATGGCGCCGTCAGGTGAGCCAGATTTTCAGTAACTGAACTCACCGCCTCGAACGCATCTTCTTGTTCGGTTTTCATTGCCACAAAGTTCGCTGCCGCGGCTTTATTAATTAATAAAGCGTCCTTTACCATGGCACCATTCGACGCTGCATCCGATTCAGGTACCCAACGATCATCAACTAGTGCGATGTTTACTTTTGACCACTCAATGTCTTGCTCGCTTAGCAGCGCAAACATAGGCCTTGGTGTATTGCCGCCGGAAACAAGCAGGCTTGCACTGCCTTTTTCATCAATGCCAGCTTGCAGTTTTTCAGCAATTTCCGCGGCAAATATTGGATTTAGTTCCGCAGCAGTATCAAATTTTCTTAGATTAGCTTTCATTATTCGTCCCACTCTCTTTCGTCACGCGCCAACATAGCAATCGAGGCAACTGGTCCCCACGATCCAGCAGAGTACGGTCTTGGTTGTTCGTTAGACTGCTGCCAGGCTTCCAAAATTCCATCGATCCAACTCCACGCTGCTTCAACTTCATCGCGACGAACAAACAGCGATTGATTACCCAACATGGCTTCTAGCAACAAACGTTCATATGCATCCGCTATACGATCGGTTTTAAACGTATCTGAAAAGCTTAAATCCAGTTTAGTTTGTTGAAGCTCCATCTGTTCGCCTAGTCCAGGCACCTTGTTTAACAGGTGAATCTCAACACCTTCATCAGGCTGTAATCGGATTGTTAACTTGTTGGCTGGAAGTGACCTGTAAGTATCTTTAAAGATGTTATGAGGCAAGTCTTTGAAGTGAACGACTATCTCTGTACCTTTAGCTGGAAGTCGTTTACCTGTGCGTAAATAGAACGGGACACCGGCCCAACGCCAGTTATCAATATCCACTCGAATAGCAGCAAAGGTTTCAGTTGTACTACCTGTTACCGCCCCCTCTTCTTCTAAATAACCAGGTACCGCTTTGCCTGCAACAAACCCAGAAGTGTACTGACCGCGTACCGTTTTTTCCTGATAGTTATGTGCATTTATAGGACGTAATGCCTTTAAAACCTTTAACTTCTCGTCACGTATGCTGTCAGCGCTTAAGTCTACTGGTGGCTCCATTGCTAATAATGACAGAATTTGCAATAAGTGGTTTTGAACCATATCGCGCATCTGCCCTGCATCATCGTAGTAACCCCAACGCCCCTCTACGCCCACTTGCTCGGCTACCGAGATTTGGACGTGATCAATACACTCGTGATCCCAGTTATTGGTAAAAATGGCATTAGCAAAACGTAACACTAATAAATTAAGAACCGTTTCTTTACCTAAATAGTGGTCGATACGATAGATCTGAGATTCTTTAAAGTACTCTGCTATCTTATCGTTGATGACTTTGGAAGATTCCAAGCAATGACCTATCGGTTTTTCTACTACAACACGTGTTTCATCTACAACTAACCCAGCGTGGCTTAATCCGCTACAAATGTCACCAAAGATGGAAGGTGGTGTCGAAAAGTAGTTCACCATAGTGCGATTTTCCAAATCCACTACAGCCGCAATCTTCTTATATTGCTCTGGATCGGTCATATCCACCTGACAATATGCCAAACGCTCTACAAATCGTTCTTTTGCGTCTTCAATTAAGTCTTCTTTGATAAAGGTACTTAAACTTTCAGACACCATCGCCTTGTATTCTTGTTCCGTCATTTCATGACGTGCGACACCAATTATCTTGGTATCCGTTGCCAATAAACCGGCAACCTCTAATTGATACAACGAAGGTAATAACTTGCGTCGTGCTAAATCGCCTTTCGTTCCGAATAAAACTAAATCACATGGCTTGTGGCTTAATTGTTGTGCCATCAGATTCTCCGTGAATAAAAATTAGTCTATTTGTAATTAAACTACATGGAGCCAATGCTATCGAACTAATATGGTCCATGTAAACCCGAATTTTGTAATTTTTTTACATTTTGAGTAAACTTTTAACTAATTATGTTGTTTTTCATTGGTAATTACTTTCTAATGCTGAGGAAGAGATTAACAACTGGCCATTATAGTTACGTTTTTGTAACTCAGGTAAATCCAGTTTGGTTGATTTACTACCCATATATAATAGAGCCAGCTTGTTATCAGTACGAGGACATTTAATGAATATTCTTGAAAAAATTAATTTACAGATCACTACATTCAGTAAATCTGAACGAAAAGTGGCTGAAGTGATCATAGACAACCCGGAACAAGCTATTCACTCCAGTATCGCAACACTCGCTAAAATTGCCGACGTGAGTGAGCCTACCGTTAACCGCTTTTGTCGTCGCTTGGATACCAAAGGCTTTCCCGATTTTAAATTGCACCTCGCACAAGGTCTAGCCAATGGCACCCCATACGTAAATCGCCATGTCGATGAAAATGATGGACCCGAAGAGTATACCTCTAAGATTTTTGAATCGACGATGGCCTCTTTAAACTCAGCTAGAAAGAGCGTTGATGTTAATCAGGTAAATCGTGCAGTAGATATCCTTACTCAAGCAAAGAAAATTTCATTTTTTGGACTAGGCGCATCGGCCTCGGTCGCTCAAGACGCGCTGAACAAGTTTTTCCGTTTTAACGTTCCAGTGAATTGTTTTGAAGACGTTGTCATGCAAAGAATGAACTGCATGAACTCTAGTGAAGGTGATGTGGTCATGTTGTTTTCACACACTGGACGTACTAAACCTATGGTTGAAATCGCTGAAATTGCACGCCAGAACGATGCAACGGTGATTGGTGTAACTGCAAAAGACAGTCCGCTAGCCAAAGAATGTAATATTTGCCTTAGTCCAGATGTCCCAGAAGATACAGACTTATACATGCCAATGGCATCCCGTATTGCACAGCTCGTCATAATCGACATACTCGCAACTGGCTTTACGTTAAGGCGAGGTCCTAAATTCAGAGACAACCTAAAGAAAGTAAAAGACTCTCTAAGACCATCTCGATTCGAAAAGAAAGAAACTTTCAATTAATTTGTAGTTAGTCTAAAAAGAGCAACATTTTGTTGCTCTTTTTTTCATTTTAATTCGAATTTTATTCAAAATTGACCATAATTCCCCTTGTAATTTTTTATAATTCTTTCAAAATGTAATTAAATTACACATTCATTACACAACATCAGATTGGAGTTTCCCGGATGTCAAACGCACTGAGAAGAACTAAGATAGTATCTACTTTAGGTCCAGCGACGGACAAAGACGATGTACTAGAGCAGATCATTAAGAGCGGCGTAAATACAGTGCGCATGAACTTTTCTCACGGTTCAGCGGAAGATCATATAAATAGAGCATTGAGAGTTCGCGAAGTCGCGGCAAAGCTAAATACTTATGTTGCCATATTAGGTGATTTGCAGGGCCCGAAGATACGAGTCTCACGTTTCAAAGACAGCAAGATTCATTTGGCGGTTGGCGACAAATTTGTTCTGGATGCCGCCCTTGGCAGAGATGAAGGTGATCAACAGCAAGTTGGCATCGATTACAAAGAACTCCCTAATGACGTAAATACCAACGATATCCTGTTATTAGATGACGGACGAGTGCAACTAAAAGTTGAATCGGTAGAAGGCAGTAAAGTTTTCACCGAGGTTACCGTAGCAGGTCCTCTTTCTAATAATAAAGGTATCAATCGTCAAGGCGGTGGTTTAACAGCGCCTGCATTAACTGATAAAGATAAAGAAGATATTAAAACGGCTGCAAAAATTGGCGTTGAATATCTGGCCGTTTCTTTCCCTCGAAATGGTGCAGATTTAGATTATGCAAGAGAGTTGGCAAAAGAAGCAGGTTTTACTCCACGTATTGTCGCAAAGGTTGAACGTGCTGAAACGGTTGCGACGGAAGAAGCGATTGACGATATCGTCAGCGCATCTGATGTAATCATGGTTGCTCGTGGTGATTTAGGTGTAGAAATTGGTGATGCTGAACTTGTTGGGGTTCAGAAAAAACTTATTGCTCGTTCAAGACAGCTTAACAAAGCGGTAATTACGGCAACACAGATGATGGAGTCTATGATCTCCAGTCCAATGCCTACCCGAGCTGAAGTCATGGACGTCTCTAATGCAGTATTAGATGGTACTGATGCAGTTATGTTATCTGCAGAAACCGCTGCTGGAGATTTCCCGGTTGAAACGGTACAAGCAATGGCTAATGTATGTCTTGGAGCAGAAAAACACCCAAGTGTATTGAGCTCCAAACACCGAATGGACATGCAGTTCGACAGTGTTTCAGAAACCGTAGCCATGGCCACTATGTACGCGGCCAATCACATGGAAAACATCAAAGCAATTGTTGCACTAACAGAATCTGGCGGTATGGCAAGGCTGTTATCACGTATTTCATCGGGCTTGCCAATTTTTGCTTTATCTCGCCATATGAATACCCTAAACCAATGCGCCCTATTCCGTGGCGTATATCCCTTTGCCTTTGATACGACGAAGTTCAAAGAAAATGACGCACGTGAAGCTCTTAATGCTTTGTGTACAGAGGGTAAATTGGAAAAAGGTGATCTAGTATTGCTGACACATGGCGACAAAATGGAAACCATAGGTGCCACAAATACAATGAAGATCATGAAGGTTTAACAAACTGACATGCTCAATAAAAAAGCCAGCATACGCTGGCTTTTTGTTTTTTAAACAGCAACTGCTATACAGTTGCCACCTCGACAATTAGTAGAAGTTCTTTTTGAACTCGATACCCCAAGACATTGGCTCATTAACAACACCTGTGTTGTTATTAAAGTCGATAGCCGCCTTTAAGTTATCTTCATCAGTAATGTTTCTGCCAAATAATGCAACTTCATAATCACTGTCATAATTAACGTAACCAATGCGTAAACCTAATTCAAACTGGCCATCTGTAACGAACTCTTCAGTCTGATAAATGAATAGGCTTGTCTCACCTTGGTATGAATAATCACCGTACAAGAACATTTCACCATCATCGCCCATAGGCACTGCGTAACGAGCAGTTGCTGTTAGGATTGTTTCCGGTGCATTTGGGAATGGGTTACCGTCTACTTTCGCGTCATAGAAAGTATCAGTTCCTACAGTTCTAGGAGTAACAGGATCTGTAGGTGTACAAGTCCACTCAGTTGAACCATTTACAACAGAACCACATGTTTGGATTAATAGGTCGTCATCTTGTAGTTCTGTTTTGTTAAGTGAGAAACCAGCTGTTAAGGTTAAATTTTCTGTCGCTCGGTACTCTGCGTCTAATTCAAAGCCATAACCGACACCTTCACCAGCATTAGTCAAGCCAATCAAGTTGCCATTACCACCCACCGCAGTTAACTGGATATCGTCTATGTTGTAATAAAATGCAGCGCCATTTAAACGTAACGTTCTGTCAAGTAAATCCGACTTAAAGCCCACTTCATAAGACATGATGGTCTCTGCTTCTGCAGTCGACGGGTTACCAAAGAAGTTCACGTCACGGCCTTGAATTGATTGCGCACGGAAACCATTTGATACTCGGCCATATACTGAAAAGTCATTGGTCACTCTATGGTTAGCCATGAATTCCCAGCTCCATTGGCCGTCATCTACTTTAACGTGATCAATTGGCTCTGGTCTGAATTCTAATCCAGCAAATGGACTACCACCTACATTACGCTCACCAACTACATCAAGCGATTTTTCGTCTTCTGTATAACGTATACCAGCGACTAAAGTTGTAACATCACTTAACGCATAGGTAGACTGACCAAATACTGCCCATGTCGTATTTTCGTGTTTAACTTCTGACGCCCCCAAGAAACCATCTATCGTTTCAACATTAAATGAAGAATCAAAATAGAAGAACCCTGTTTGCCAAGTTAAATCATCATTACCATTAGACGCAAAACGAATTTCCTGAGTAAACTGTTCAAGACCTTTCATTTTATCTTCAGTAACGGCATCAAATCTAAGTGTGCCCGGGCCCATAGTAGGTGCAAATGGAGAACCAAAACCGCCGTCGATATCACCCTTACTACGGCCATCAGCGGTTTCCATCGCGGTAATTGAGGTCAATGTAAATGCACCGAAGTCATAATTAACGTTTAGACTCCAACCATCAGCATCATATTCTTGCGGATTATCATCACCAGCGTCATACCAAACTTTGTCACGATCATAATTCTCATTTAGATCATTGCTTCCAGCGGATATGATATTGGCTCGGAATATAGAAGACGTACCTTCATAAGAACGGGAATGGAAGTTGAACAACATGTCTAGCTGTTCAGAAGGGTTATACGCTAGTTGGATACGGTACGCTTTATCTTCGTGACCGCCCATAACATCATTTTCATTTGTATGTGCGTTATCAATCCAGTCATCTTTTGATTGATTCAAAATTGAAATACGACCGGATACATCTTCCGCTAACGAGCCGCCTACAGCACCTTCAAGGTTAACTAGTCCATAACTACCAGCGCCCGCCTTAACATATGCTTCAAAATCATCTGTTGGCTTACGACTCGTAAACTTCAAAATACCTGCGGTTGTGTTACGTCCAAACAAAGAACCTTGAGGACCGCGGATAACTTCTACCTGATCGATATCAAATAGTGGAAAACTCTTTAAAACAACATTTTCCATAACAACATCATCCATGATTATTGAAACAGGCTGTGAGGCTGCTAAATCAAAATCAGAGTTACCTAAACCACGCATATAGAAACGAGGTGCAACACGCCCATTTGAAGACTCAGCATATAAGCCTGGTACTCTTGTTGCTAAACTTAATATGTCATCGCCTGATGAGAATAAGTTTTCAAATTTTTCTCCAGACATAGTTGCGATCGAAACTGGAACATCTTGAATGGATTGAGTTCTCTTTAACGCCGTAACTGTAATTTTTTCTAGTTTGCCGTCATCTACTTGCTGGTCGTCTTCTGCAGCGTTAATAGAAAGAGAAGCCAATAAAGCAGCCTGTACGCTTAACGCAACTGTGGCCTTTTTAAGTGTTTTCATAATTATTCCGTGAGGTTGTTGTGGTGAATTTATATTGTCCAAAAAGTTGTTCAATTGGACAACTTATGGAGGATTTTATATCAACCATATTGATTTGTTTAGTGATTTGTAAAATTAAGCACAAATTTTGAAAAGTGAGTAATAATTATGAAAATTTAGTGTTTGGCACTGTTTACAAAGGATTTTGAGGGGTTTAATGGGAGTTTGGGTGTGAAATCTGGGGTAAAAATGGGGTTTTATCGGCTCAATCAATCTCTCTATATGATTGAGCCAAATACATGTACTTATCCAAATGGTCAGTTACCTGACAGGCAATTGAACTTGTTCAAACATCTTATCGACTTCTTCTTGATTTCGAAGTAAACAAGCTCTCTCGACAACATCTCTAGTTAAGTGCGGAGCGAACCTTTCAATAAACTCATACATATAGGTTCTCAAAAAACTGCCTTTTCTAAAGCCAATTTTCGTTGTCGACGCTTCAAATATGTGGCTAGCGTCAATAGCGACCAAATCAGTATCTAGCTCGTCCATGGCCATCGTAGCAACAACCCCAACACCAAGGCCCATTCTGACGTATGTTTTTATAACGTCAGCATCAGTAGCCGTAAAAACAATCTTAGGCTCCAATCCTTTTGCCGCAAATGCTTTGTCCAGTTCGGATCTACCAGTAAAACCAAATACATAGGTGACCAAAGAATATTTTGCTATGTCTTCTAGGGTCAAGGCGCTGGAACGCGTCGCTAAGGGATGGTCTTTTTTGACAACAATGGAACGATTCCAGTGATAACAAGGTAACATCACTAAGTCATTATATAAATGTAGCGCTTCTGTCGCGATAGCAAAATCTGCCTCTCCTTTTGCTGCTGCATCACTGATTTGAGATGGTGTTCCCTGATGCATATGCAGAGAAACTTTCGGAAAACGGTCCATAAATCCTTTAATCACGTCCGGCAACGCATATCTCGCCTGCGTATGGGTAGTGGCAACGTTGAGCTTGCCCTGATCTGGTAACGTGTGCTCTCTTGCTACGGCTTTAATGCTATCTACTTTGCTGAGTATGTCATGTGCAATTTCGATAATATCTTTACCAGCAGGTGTCACGTGCGTTAAATGTTTGCCACTTCTGCCGAAAATTTGGATACCTAATTCATCTTCCAGCATACGCACTTGCTTGCTTATTCCTGGCTGTGACGTATATAAGCTTTCCGCCGTTGCAGAAACGTTCAAGTTATGATTTTCGACTTCTACTATGTATCTTAATTGCTGTAATTTCATTTGAATGCCAGTACCCATATTTCGTTATTCGAAAAATATATACATATTCCAACATTTATTCCATAACTAATTTTTGTACGTTGTAATTTTATTTCAAACACGGGTCATATTTATTAAATATAACAATGCCGTTACACTAGCGGAACCAACCATACTTATTTTGAGAATTAACATTTTATGTCCGACTTGCCACGCGCTTCCTCTTCTGGACCAAGGTTAATAGATTTTACTTCTGTTTTGGCGTCTTCCGTTCACGACATGAAAAATGGCCTGTGTTTACTCATTCAGGCAATTGAAAATTTGAGTGTTAGGTTAAAGGAAAAAGAAATTGAAGAAGCAGATGAGCTAGCTCAAATTCACTACGAAGCATCTAGGCTAAACTCTAATCTCCTGCAAATGTTGGCACTATACAGGGTTGAAAAAAACGTTTTCCCTTTAAATATTGACGAATATTACCTAGATGAAATATTCGAAGAATTGTTAGCAAAAAACCACCTATATATACAAACAACCCACATCAATGTTGAATTAGATATCCAACAAGATTTAGCTTGGTACTTAGATTATGATCTTGTTGTGAACCTGTTAAATGATATTTTTGTCAATGCGTTGAGATATAGCAATAACAATATTTGTCTTACTGCGCGAAACAATGGAAACAAACTGGAAATTGAAATAGCGGATGATGGTAAAGGTTACCCAGAAAACATGTTAGACGCACAACTTATGAATCCTTCTGAAATTGATCTAACCTTAAGTCGTACAGGGCTCGGTTTGTATTTTGCAAAGCTTATCGCGGCCACACACGAACAAAATGGCGAAGTTGGTAATATCAAGTTGCAAAATGGTGGTAAATTAGGTGGCAGCGTTTTTACATTAACACTACCGTAAATTGAATAATTTGTTTACTATGGCTTAACCTTTTGAATTGCATAATAAGATCAACTAAAAGCAATTCATGATAGTCAGGTATGGGAATTTTGGGGAAATCATATGCTCTTTGCAATTATAGTGGCGTTAATTATAGGATTGGTCATAGTGGCCGTCGTCGCCAATACAATGCAACAACAAAAAGAAAAATTAGAAGCGGAACGACGTCAGGAAATGGCGAAATTCAGAGCTATCATAGATGAGACAGAAGAAAATATTTTGAATGAAGTTGGCGTGCCAATCTCCGCAGAAGGTTACGCCATTTTGTATAAAAGGGTTTTATTTGCGCTACAGGGAATGAATGAAGTCAGCCCTAACCAAAAAGACATTCTTAGCAGAATACAAAGCGTAAAAGATAAAATTGAAAGTCAGGACTTCCCTTCAGCGGATGCAGCGTCATTTGATTTACCTGACAATGAAAAACTCTTAGTTGGTTTAATACAAGGCATCAAAAAGTACCGCACTATTCTTCGCTCTGAACATGGAAAAGGACGAATTCCAAGTAATGTTTTTATGGCAGAAGACAAAAAAGTCGAAAAGCTACAGTTGAGAATAAACATTGATTCACAAGTTAAACGAGGCAGGATGGCGTTGAGCAACGGCATGACAGGCTCTGCTCGCCAATATTTTGAAAAAGCAATGGCTACGTTAGATGCACAAACCTATTCTGATGATTTCATTATGAAAAGAAAAGCTGAAGTAGGTGAGCTACTTGAGAAGATCATGACAGAACTCAAAACGGCAAATGCAGATGCAGTTAAGAAGAAGCTTGCTGAAGAAAAAGACGATCTGGACGAACTGTTTGCACCAAAGAAAAAGTGGTAAGAGTCGAACTCAAATACATAAGCAGGCCTTTGCCTGCTTTTTTTATGCCTTGGAAACCAAATGAACCCGTTTAATATCCAAAGTTTTGAATCTTCAAATCAACGACAAATCAATCTGTTCTACCGAAAAAATAGTAGGACAGTTAGTTGCAACGCTTCAGATATGATAAGTGTTGCTGAAAATGAGCAAAAAATTGTTGCAGTCGGTTTTATACGAACGTTTGGGGAGTCTAAAAAAACACAATACCGGCTGTTAAGGAGTCTTTTCGTATCTGAAAACTTCCGGGGACACTCCATAGGTCGAGAAATTACAAAACACTTATGCCAGCGGAACGAACTTGATACGTACACAATTTGTGAAGAAAGCTTGGTTGATTATTATCGAAGTTTAGGTTTTCACGTTACCGAGCCGCATAATCGTTTACCCAGTACTTGGCTAAAAGAAATAAAAAAAGGCCTTACCTTAATGGTAAAGCCCTTTTCTTCCTGAATTGCATCTTGTTTATAAAGCGCCTTCTAATTCAGGTAATACTTCAAACAAGTCAGCTTCTAAACCATAGTCAGCAACTTGGAAAATAGGTGCTTCAGGATCTTTGTTAATCGCAACGATTACTTTCGAGTCCTTCATACCAGCCAAATGTTGGATGGCACCAGAAATACCAACTGCAATGTATAAATCAGGCGCAACAATCTTACCTGTTTGACCAACTTGCATGTCATTAGGAACAAAACCTGCGTCAACAGCTGCACGAGACGCGCCAATAGCCGCGCCTAGTTTATCTGCAATCCCTTCTAATAATTTGAAGTTTTCGCCATTTTGCATACCACGACCACCAGAAATAACGACACTTGCCGCAGTCAACTCTGGACGCTCAGACTCAGTTAATTCTTGTTTAACGAATGAAGAAATACCCGCATCATTAGTGAAATCTAAAGTTACTAATTCCGCTGTGCCGTCTAGCTCAACTTTATCAAAAGCAGCCGAGCGAACCGTAATTACTTTTTTGGCGTATTCAGATTGAACCGTCGCAATTGCATTACCAGCATATATAGGACGTTTAAACGTATCTGAACTTTCAACTGAAATAATGTCGGAGATTTGCTCAACATCTAATAGTGCCGCTAAACGAGGCATGTAGTTCTTACCAGTTGTCGTTGCAGGCGCTAGAATATGTGAATAATCGCCAGCGACAGTATTAATTAACTCGGCAAGGTTTTCAGCCAAACCATGCTCGAATGCAGGCGCATCCGCGACTAATACTTTCGTTGCACCTGACACTTTCTGTGCTTGCTCAGCGACTTGTCCGCAACCTGCACCAGCAACTAAGATATGAAGCTCACCGCCAATTTTATGGGCCGCACTTGCAGCTTTTAGCGTATCTACTTTTAATTCAGCGTTATCATGTTCTGCTACTAATAAAATATTCATGAAATCACCTTAGCTTCATTCTTTAATTTTTCTACTAACTCTTGCACTGACTCAACCATAACACCACCGTCACGCTGAGAAGGCTCTTCAACTTTAATTAGGTTAATTTTGCTGGTCAACTCAACACCTAAATCTGCGGCTGGCTTAACTTCTAACGGCTTACGTTTTGCTTTCATGATGTTTGGTAATGACGCGTAGCGAGGTTCATTCAAGCGTAAGTCTGTAGAGACAATAGCAGGAAGGTTTAACGCAACAGTTTGTAAGCCACCGTCTACTTCACGGGTAACTTCAACTTTGCCTTCTGCCATATTAACTTCAGAAGCAAACGTACCTTGAGGCATACCCGTTAAGGCTCCTAACATTTGCGCGGTTTGGTTATTGTCTGAGTCAATTGACTGTTTACCTAGAATGACAAGTTCAGGACTTTCTTCTTCAACAACTTTTTGTAATAACTTAGCCACTTGCAAAGAGCCAAGGTTTTGGTCAGTGTCGATTTGGATCGCACGGTCCGCCCCTAGCGCTAAAGCTGTACGTAGTTGTTCCTGACAGGCCTTATCACCGATTGATACAACGATAATTTCAGACGCAGTGCCCTTCTCTTTTAAGCGTACCGCTTCTTCAACAGCAATTTCACAGAACGGATTCATTGCCATTTTCACGTTAGTTAAATCAACATTGCTGTTGTCAGCTTTTACGCGAGCCTTAACATTGTAATCAATCACCCTTTTCACAGGTACAAGGATTTTCATATCTTCTCCTATTTGTAACAGCCAAAATCAAGTTAATGCTGTTCACTTGTTATTTTTGCATGCTCGACAATTTAATAGCAGTTAACGTAAACGTCAACTTATGTCGAACAACAAAGTAAATTAAAATTTCGTAAATTGTATATAAAAATAGGCGCTTCAAAATTGATTGCAGACAATTTTTTCTTAATTTGAAACTTTTTGGCATGTCTCCTATTTGTCACTTTATATGGGTATGTGGGACTCATACCAGTGAATATGGAGGAAGATTCAAATAGAACGCATTGCATATTTATTTCACCGAAGTACGAGATGCTGGAGCACTGCGCACCGCGGGATGAAATACCGTTTTATAGCGAAAACGAGGTCTGATTGGCGTTAAAGGCCATTCCCGCTTTTTTGCGGTGATGATGCAAGCGGATCCTAATTTGGGGAGCGTGCTCGCCAATACTCTAGCAGTCTTTCCTGTATGTAAATTAGATTTCTTAGTCAGCATCGTTGAATAACAACAATAACTCTCCTCTACCACCTCGAAACCCAGCAGGTTTAACCAATCCTTTATTCGCCCTATAGTGAACCAACGACCGCGCCAAAAGTGTTTATTTGACCGAATTGGCCATAATCGGGAAAGCAATAACAGCGAAATAGGATTAAATACCGATAACATAAGATTGCCGTTGGGTAAAAGTACCCTGTGAGCCTCTCGTAATACCTGATGAGGATCTGCGCTAAACTCTAAAACATGATTAATTAACACTGCATCTATTGTATTTTCACCCAATGGTAACTCGTCAAACTCTGCGGTTATCCCAGCATTACCCTCTTTGTTTAGTGTTGGTGTAAGGTTTATCTGGTGCGGTATCAAGCTGTCTGTACAATCTATTTCACTCGACAAACTGCCGACTTTCAGCAGATGTTGGCCAAAACAGTATTTCAAATTTGGCCTTAACAAATCATTTTCCAAGTCGCGCAACAATTCGCCATTTGGGATATCGTCCCATGATGTTAACGGTTCAATCCAGTTATAACCTAACGCCGGTTTCATGGAATATTTGTTTCCTTCAAAGTCGAGAGCAAATTGTTTACTATCCAATAGTATAAACACGTTGGGAAGTAAATATCATGTATCAAGTCCATTCTATTAAAGCTTTTAGAGACAACTACATCTGGGCTTTGACCAACAAAAAGAACAATTATTGCGCTATTGTGGATCCAGGGGATGCCGAGGCTGTCATCAAATTCCTTAAAACTCACAATTTAGTATTAACAGAAATTCTTATTACTCACCACCACCCAGACCACATCGGCGGCGTAAAAATACTCGCTGAACGATTTCCAGAATGTTCAATTTATGGTCCAAACACAGCGCGATTTTCAAGTTTCAGCAAAGGCGTCAATGCAGGTGAAGAGATAAAGCTAAAAGCCATTAATGGCATGCTTTCGGTCATCGAGTTAACAGGCCATACTAAAGACCATATTGGCTATATTGACAATCAAAGTGCGTTTGTCGGAGATACATTGTTTTCAATCGGCTGTGGTCGCTTATTCGAAGGTACCGCCGAGCAGATGTTTGATTCTCTTTCTCAATTGAAAAAAATGAATGACGCTATATCTGTATATTGTGCACACGAATACACACTTGCAAATTTATCGTTTGCCCTCGCTGTAACGCCTGATGAAAAAGCGCTACTTGAATATCAACAAGAAGTTGAAGAAAAATTAAATGCCGACCTTACCTCTATCCCTACAACTATTCGACGAGAAAAATTGTTAAATCCATTCCTACGTACGGATAATGAAAAAATTAAAAGTTCTATCCAACAAAAGTTTGATTTACAAGCTCGTCCTGATGACAAAAAAACTTTTGAGTTGTTACGAAAGTGGAAAGACAATTTTTAGTTACGTTAAGGCGGAAACATAGCCTGTGATGCTCAAATGAGTTAGTATTCAGTCTTCGTAAGAAGATGAATGATCAGAGCGAGACGCTCTTGTATATCTTCATTCAACTTCCCTAGAAGAATAAAAATAATGAAACTTTTTATGTTAAATACAAAATTAAAGCCATTGGCCAGCCTAACTCTATTAGTGGGCTTGTCGGGTTGTCAGATGAACAGTTTGACGGCGGAACAACCACTTGCAGCCAAAACAAACGATAAAATTAAACCTCAAATTCCGACTAATATCGCGGCTCCTGAAGAAGTTGTAGATGCATTAACTATTGCAGCGCTGGAACTTGAAGTCGGCCAAATCGAAACAGAGCAACAAATTGTTGAGTTTGATGATGTGTGGAAACGTGTCGCTTATCAACTCACCATAAATGTTCCGCAGAATCGTCAGGTAGTAGCAGAAAGAAACTGGTACGCCAAGCACCCGAGTTATATTAAGCGTGTAAGTAAACGTGCAGAGCCGTTTTTACATTTCATCGTTGATGAGATTGAAAGAAGGGAAATGCCCATCGAGCTAGCACTTCTTCCAATTGTAGAAAGCGCATTTGATCCTTTTGCATACTCCCATGGCAGAGCATCTGGCTTATGGCAATTTATACCAGGCACTGGGAATCGTTTTCAACTCAAGCAATCCTGGTGGTACGACGGGCGTCGTGACGTAATTGCTGCCACACACGCAGCTTTAGATTACCTGTCATTTTTACACAAAACACTAGATGGCGATTGGCTAAATGCTATTGCAGCATACAATTCTGGCGAAGGCCGAGTATTACGGGCGATAAAGCGTAATCGTAAAAAACACTTACCTACTGATTTCTGGTCTTTAGATTTACCAAAAGAAACGTCCAGTTATGTGCCAAAACTTTTAGCATTGGCAGATTTGTTAAAACGAAATGACGAATTTAACTTAAAGTGGCACCCAATTAGTAACGTGCCGCATATAGCCGTCGTCGACGCTCAACAGCAAATCGATCTAGCAAAGGCCGCTGAATTAGCTGATATGAAGCTAGAAGAGCTTCATCACTTAAATCCAGGGTATAACCAATGGGCAACCGACCCAAAAGGACCACACAAGTTTGTCGTACCGGTAAACAAAGCGGATGCATTCAAACAAAAGTTAGCGGCCTTGCCGGCAGCGCAACGCATGGCCTGGTCTCGCTACGTTGTAAAGTCTGGTGATACCCTTGGAGGAATTGCAGAGAAATTTAATACTTCATTGGCGGTATTGAAAGACGTAAACAAAATTAAGGGCAATATGATAAGGGTCAAACAAGCGTTGCTTATCCCGACGTCATCCAAGTCTCTTAAAGAATATACGCTAACAGCTGATAACCGTTTAGTTAAAACTCAAAACAAAAAACGTGGCGCAAATAAACTCAACTATACGGTTAAGTCCGGTGACACCATGTGGGACATCAGCAACGAGTTTGATGTAAGTGTACGTAGCTTGGCGAAATGGAACGGCATGGCGCCTAAAGATCCTATCAAACCGGGTCAAAAGCTTGTCATATGGAAAAACAAAGTCAGCAAACATCAAGCCGACAATGCCATCATGCGCGCTGTGACTTACAAAGTACGTTCGGGAGACTCCGTCGCCAGAATCGCGCAAAAATTTAATGTTTCCGTAAATGACATCGCAAAGTGGAATCAACTCGACTTGAAAAAGTATCTAAAGCCCGGACAAGCGTTAAAAATATACGTAGACGTGACAAGAACCTAAGAAAAGGAGTAGTACCAGATGGTACTACTTTTAATCTATACTAATGAAAATTAAGTAAATTAGTGAGTAATTGATGAACAACCTTTTTAACAAAAGCGCTCGTTTAATGACCCTTTTAGTGGCCAGTTTGGGCTCATTTATTGTGAAAGCCGATTTCGACTTGAAAGGTGATCTTACCTTGCACTACCCAACAGGCAGCAAACAAGAAATACAAATGCCCATTGCCTATAAGGGTGACCAATATGAGCATAAGTTTAAAGTTGGCAAGATGGAATATTCGGTTACAGGACGCCCAGAGAAATATTCCTTTGCACTGGTCTTACAGAAAAACAACTATATGTGGGTTCAGGAGTTCTCAAAGGGCTATTTTGAATCTTTCGACTGGAAAATCGGTGATCACAAAATCCGATTGTATAAGGAAATCTTATCTAAACCAGTTAAAGGCGATTACATATTATCCATTGACGACAAAGATTACTTCTTTCAACAAAGATTAGCGCAACTTACGTTTATTTTTGATGAAGAAGGCATCAAGGAAATCGAAGTCGATGGCATGGTCGCGAGTCTTGGTTTGAATAAAGCAAAAGATAAATGTGAAACAGTAGAAGGCGAAGAACCAGCCGAAGGTTGTGAAGACACACAAAACTAAAACAGTCGTTCCAACACATAATAAAAAGCAACTTAGTTGAATAAGTCATAACTTGATCTGTCAGATTTGATTTTTAGAGCTTAATCAGACCTGACAGTAGCTTCCGTGCCAGCAACTGCCTTAGACTAAACTCCTTTTGGCTGTCGGCTGACGATACAATTAAGGCACTTAAATCAGTTAAATGCTGAGCAACGATACTGGCACTTTGACCTAATAGCTGCACTTTAGTTACCGGAAAAACACCTAGTTACTTTTTGGTAAATAGCGCATCGACTATTGGACAATCATCTATAGGGTTGTTACTGCCTTTACATTGAGTAACCATCCCATTTAGTGCAGATTGAAGCCGTTGTAAATCATTAATCTTTTCTTGTACAACTCTGGATTGTTGCATAGCCATAGCTCTAACTTCGCCGCAATAGTGGTTAGGCTCATCAATAAACTTGAGTAAATCTTTGATCTGTTCAATCCTAAAACCTAGCTCACGGCTACGCCTGATAAAGTTTAACCGCTTCACATGAGGCAAGGTATACACTCTATGCCCACCCTCGGTTCTGGGTGGTTCAGGCATCAGCCCAATTTTTTCATAGTAATGAACCGTTTCAACCTTACAGCCTGATTCCTTAGCAAGCTGACCAACTGAGTATTTTTCAAAATTCATATCATAGCCCTTGAACCTATAGTAACTATAGGTTCTATACTAACATTAACAAATGCTAAGGAGCGTTAATGGTCAAAATTATCACTGACTCAGAACTGACATGTCCAGAGTGTGGACACAAGAAGCTGATTGAAATGCCAATGAATTCTTGCCAATGGTTCTATGAATGTACAGCTTGCAAAGCTTTGCTTAAACCTCTTGAGGGAGATTGTTGTGTTTTTTGTTCTTACGGTTCAGTTCCTTGCCCACCAATTCAACTAATTGGGTCATGTTCAGGTTGTGGAGGGCGGGATGTCTGATAATAAGCTAATGGAGAAACCTTACCTAAAATGGGTTGCACTATTCGTAGCCAGTGGGACGCTACTCTGTTGTGCACTGCCTATATTGCTTGTGACATTGGGTTTTGGTGCTGTAATGGCTAGCTTGAATTACAACGTACCAGGACTGATGTATCTTGCAGAGCATAAGGTTTGGACACTAACCATAGCAGGTATGGTATTGGTAGCATTGGCTTGGGTTATCTGGCGGCCTAATCAGCATTGTCCTTCCGAACCTGCCTTAGCAGCCATTTGTCAAAAATCAAAACTATGGAATAAAAGAATTTTCTGGATCAGTTCACTGATTTGGTTCATTGGCTTTTTTACTAGCTATCTTTTATTACCCATGCATAATTTTTTTGACTTATAAAGGAGAACTCAACCATGAAAAAGATTTTATTATTGCCATTACTTGTAACATTATTTTTTACACTTCCTCTCAATGCTAAGACAATTGAAGTTGATGTGCATGGAATGACCTGTGCTTTATGTGTCGATACATTAAATCGTAAATTCAATAAAATGGAAGGTGTGTCAAAAGTAGAAGTAAGCATGAAGCTAAAGAAAGTTAGATTGGCAGTCGAATCACACATACCGACCATTGAGATGATAAAGCAAACCGTCTTAGATTCTGGATTCACTCCTACAAAAGTAACGGTGCTTCCTGATGAAAAATCGAAAGAATAGCGTTAAATTAATAGCCAGCCTTACACTGGCGTCATTATTTAACGTGCAAAGTGCTAGCAGTATGGGCTTACGCTCATTTGTAGCCTTACCTGTTGACCTAGGTGGATACGTTGTGCGATTTTCATATGAACATCTAACAGGTGGCGACAAAGATGCTTTTATAACTAGTGCCGCCTACGGCCTCACCAATGATAAAACGTTGCTTTTAGGAATTCCCTACAATATATCATCTAGTGATGGAGACAGTTTTGGTGATTTATCAGCTTTATATCGCTATACGATTTTGCAAGATGACTTTTTTTCAGGTACATCTAGATTAGCATTATTAGGTGGTGCAATTGTGCCTAGTGACAATGTTCGAGACCCAGTAGTACAGGCTGGTTTTGTCTATACATTTTTTGAAAACAGACATGAATTCGATGTTGATGCACTTTATCAAGCTGGTATAGATAATCGCCCTGATAGTGGTAGATATGACATCTCTTGGCAATACCGTTTATCACCATCAACTTACCCTGATTGGGGTATAGAGTCTGAATTAAACGCGGTTACAGAGCTTAATGGAAGATGGAGGGAAGGAAATAAAATAACCCACCAAGTTACCATTGGTCTTCAATTGATAAATCCAACATGGGTTATTGAGGGTGGTATTATTAAAGACATAAACAATGATAACGAGCTGAGTATTATTTTAAGTACACGATTTCATTTTTAATTTTTTTACTAGTATTAGTTCAGAACCAATTTAACTACCAGTGGCCGTTAGCTGGCCTAGCTACTTTGTGAATTGACCGTCCGTAGATCGACATAGCTGCCTGTCAGATCAAGTCTAATCTTATCAGACAAAAGTGCCAGATCACATATGAGCTACTACAACTTAGTTGAATTAACTAAATCTAAGTTGCTTTTTAGCTGATAATCACCCGGAAAGTTTCAACACACCCAGTTATTCCGAGTAATCACTGTTCACAATATCTGCAATATGCCGCAATCTCTGCGCTGCTATGCCATTTACCGAGTCTCTGGGATAACGACCCCTTGATGACAACTCACCAGCTTGTTTACCCGTCAAGATAGCCAAGGCATCGTCTACACAAGACACAGCGTAAATGTGAAAACGACCTTTTTGCACGGCTAACCTAACTTCTTCATTTAGAACTAAATTAATGCAATTGGTTTTAGGGATCACAACCCCCTGCTCGCCAGTTAGTCCTCTCGCGACACATAACTTAAAAAAACCTTCAATTTTTTCATTTACACCGCCAACCGACTGAACCTGACCGTGTTGATTAATTGAACCTGTAACGGCAATTGATTGATTCAACGGAATTTGTGTTATAGCGGAAATTAAGGTGCAAACTTCACCAAGGCTGGCACTGTCACCGTCGATATGACCATAACTCTGTTCCAATGCGATATTAGCGGAAAACGATAAGCTAAAGTCTTGAGCGTATTTATTACCCAAATAACCACTTAACAACATGACACCTTTAGAGTGAATAGCCTTACCCAGCTCAACCTCTCTTTCTATATCCACTATGCCGTTGGAGCCTGCGTATACCGTTGCCGATATTCTGGCTGGAGTGCCAAACGTAGTGTCACCAATTTCTAACACAGTGAGACCATTAAGCTTCCCAACTGCACCTCCACTGGTGTCAATTAGGATCTGGCCTTCCTGAATATCTTCTAAAAATGATTCACTTATTTGGCCACTTCTATATTGTTTGCCTTGTAACGCATCGATGACGTGTTGCCGTTCAATTTTTACATCGGGCAATTTTTGACTATTCGAGTCTTGTTTAGCAAAAAACTGTGATTCACTGATAAGTTCAAGTACGTCTGCAAAACGCGCGGATAACTTATGCTGATGTTCAGCCTGACGAAAACTAAAATTTAATAACTGTTCTACTGCCTCTGTGCTAATTTTAAAATCATGTGAGTGAACAAACTGTTTTACTTTTTGCACAAAGCCATAGAGCGCCTTATCGGTAAGCGGAATGTAATGTTCAAAATCCGCCAACACTCGAAACAACTCATTAAATTCATTGTCATATTCTTGCATTAAATAATAAAGCTCTCGACTACCCATTAAAATAACCTTTACATCTAACGGTATTGGTTGAGGCGTCAAGCTTGAGGCGTTAATAATGTTTGGCTCAAATATGGGGGATTCCATCTTTATTTGCTGACTTTTAAGCGCCAATTTCAAAGACTCCCAAACGGCCGGCTGCTGCAATAATTTGTCTGCTTCAATCAAAAGGAATCCACCATTGGCCTTATGTAGAGCGCCCGCCCTTATCATACGATAACTGGTGTAGACCGAACCTTGCACCGAGCTGTATTCGATGCGACCAAATACATTTTGAAACGTCGGGTTAGGTTCGTAAACGATAGGAGCGCCATCCGTAGACCTTAAAGAAAACAAAACGTTGGGCACGAGTTGGTCCTCAATTACCTTTCGAACGTCTACTTCTTCTCCACTTTTTTCTTCGTCAGCTTCGTCTGCTAACCACTCTTGAACCAATTCCACCAAAGTTTTTCGCATTTCTCGGAAAAACTTCACTACTCCAATTTCTGATGCGTATTTATGTTCCAGATCTTTTAATAAAGGTCTTAAAGCCGTTTCAATCGTTTCCCGGCTTAATTGTCGCTGTTGTTCAGAGGCCTCTCTTTTCCACTGCGGCAATTCCAATAGCGATTCATTTAAGAATACTTCTAGTTGTGAAATTACGTCGTAAAATTGTTGCCGCTGCACATCGTCCAACTGTGCAAACTCGCTATCATTTATCGGTTTGCCATTAACGACTGGCGCAAAACTGACAGTACCTTTTTCCTCATACAAAACAACGTCATGTTCTAACGCTTTTGTTTCAACTCGTTCTAAAGCACTTTCGTATTTATCATTAAAGGTTCGTTCAATTGTTCGCTTTTTTCTTTGGTAAGCTGGGTTATCGAATGCAGCAGGAAAGGTATCTAAAAGCTCGTCAATGAATTCGTTTACATTTTCAACTAAATCGCGACTTTCACCGGCAGCCATTCGTATATAATTGGGTGCTCGATTATCTTCAAAATTATTGACGTAACACCATTCGTGTGGCGTCGTTTTTATTTTTGCTACCTGCTTTAAATGATTGTTGATGAGAGTGTGTCGGCCCGTTGCAGGTTCCCCCATCACAAACAAGTTATACCCTTTCATCTCCATATCCAGGCCAAATTCCAATGCCGATTGTGCTCGATTCTGACCAATAAAATTCACATTGGCATCAATTTCGGAGTTAAGAATATTTTTTATCGTTTCAGAGTTTATTTTGGGTGAGATAGTTTCGTGCTCTAGACGAAATGCTTTCAGTAATTCCATGATTTATAAGAAAACAACCAGAGTTCTTGATATGTAACTACAAGTTTATAACGAAATTTTCAGTCGCGCATGGATTTCAAAAAATAAAAAAAAGAAAGCACAAACTTTATGATCGATTACGCGACAAAAAACCACACTAAACCCGCTATTGTCCCTTGTTGCACCATGTTGAATTCGGTATGCTTACACCCTTATTTTTACCGCAATTTTTAATCGTAGGTTCACTTTCCTCGAACCCAGTAAAAAATAGAATTGAGAAACCTAAATGCAAGCAGAATATAACCATCAGGCAATTGAACAGAAAGTTCAAAAACACTGGCAAGATAACCAGACTTTTAAAGTGACAGAAGATGAATCAAAAGAAAAATTCTATTGTCTGTCCATGCTGCCTTATCCAAGTGGTCGTTTGCATATGGGTCACGTGCGTAATTACACCATTGGTGATGTGATATCACGCTTCCAGCGTCTAAACGGCAAAAACGTCATGCAGCCTATGGGGTGGGACGCTTTTGGTTTACCCGCAGAAAATGCTGCAATCAACAACAATACCGCTCCAGCCAAATGGACCTACGAAAACATCGAATATATGAAAAACCAGCTTAACAGCTTAGGTTTTGGTTACGATTGGGATCGCGAAGTTGCCACATGTACGCCAGAATATTATCGCTGGGAACAATGGTTTTTCACCAAGCTTTATGAAAAAGGTTTAGTCTACAAAAAAACAGCGACGGTAAACTGGGATCCAGTAGACCAAACTGTATTGGCTAATGAACAGGTTATAGATGGTCGTGGTTGGCGTTCGGGTGCGTTAGTTGAGCAAAAAGAAATTCCTCAATGGTTTGTTAAGATCACAGATTACGCTGAAGAATTACTAAATGATCTGGACCAACTAGAAGGATGGCCTGAGCAAGTTAAGACCATGCAGAAAAACTGGATTGGTCGCTCTGAAGGTGCCGATATTCAGTTTAAACTCACCAACAGCGATGAAGTATTAGAAGTTTATACCACTCGTCCAGACACCTTGTTAGGCGTGACCTATGTCGCGGTTGCCGCTCAACACCCGCTTGCTTTAATAGCGGCGGAAACCAATCCAGACCTAAATGCATTTATCGAAGAATGTAAGAGCCAATCTGTTGCCGAAGCAGATATGGCTACTATGGACAAAAAAGGAATGGATACTGGCCTTAAAGCGATTCACCCAATTACAGGTGAAGAAGTCCCGGTATGGACGGCCAATTTTGTATTGATGGGTTACGGTACAGGCGCAGTAATGTCGGTTCCTGGTCACGACCAACACGACTACGAGTTTGCAACAAAATATGGATTACCAATTAAACAGGTCATCGCATCAATTACAGATGAAACAGTAGACCTTGATGAAAGTGCCTTTGTTGAAAAAGGCGTGTTAATAAATTCTGGTGAGTTTGACGGTTTAGAATTCCAAGAGGCATTTAACGCGATTGTTGCCAAACTTGAATTAGAAGGCAACGGTAAGAAAACCGTAAACTATCGTTTAAGGGACTGGGGCGTATCGAGACAAAGGTACTGGGGCGCACCTATTCCGATGGCAACTTTAGAAGACGGCACATCCGTTCCAGTTCCAGAATCCGATCTTCCTGTTGTATTGCCGGAAGATGTGGTTATGGACGGCGCATCATCGCCTATCAAATCTGATAAAGAATGGGCAAAAACCACGATAAACGGCCAAACCGCTTTTAGAGAAACAGATACGTTCGATACCTTCATGGAATCTTCCTGGTATTACGCTCGTTATTGTTCACCGAAGTCTGATGACATGATGTTAAATCCGGAACAAGCAAATTACTGGTTGCCTGTTGACCAATACATCGGCGGAATTGAACACGCAATTTTGCACTTACTTTATGCTCGTTTCTTCCATAAATTAATGAGAGACGTGGGACTTATTGAATCTGACGAACCGTTCAAACGCCTGTTGTGTCAAGGCATGGTATTGGCTGAAACTTATTACCGTGAGGAAGAAAATGGCGGTAAAGTTTGGTTTGCGCCAAACGACATTGAAACCGAACAAGATGAAAAAGGTCGAATTACAAAAGCATGGCACAGAGAAGACGGCCAACCTGTTATTTCTGCTGGTATGTCTAAAATGTCCAAGTCGAAAAATAATGGTATTGACCCGCAGCAAGTTATCGACAAATTGGGTGCCGACACAGTTCGTTTGTTTATGATGTTTACAGCTCCGCCAGAGCAAACCTTGGAATGGTCAGATTCAGGTGTAGAAGGTGCTCATCGATTCATCAAGCGTGTTTGGAAACTCGCGCAGGATCTGCAAACGGCAGGCGTTCAATCTGAGTTTGATGTAACAACATTAAACAATGAACAAAAAACGTTACGCCGCGAGTTACACAAAACCATTGCAAAAGTTACCGATGACTTGGCTCGTCGTAACACCTTTAACACTGCAATCGCAGCAATCATGGAGCTAATGAACAAGCTTGCAAAAGCACCATTAGATTCTGACAACGACAAAGCCGTGTTATTCGAAGCCACCAGCGCTATCGTTATCATGTTAGCCCCAATCACTCCGCACGTTTGCCATGAATTGTATCAACAGTTAAAACTGGGCGAAGATGTAATCGATGCAGTTTGGCCTGTTGCCGACCAAAAGGCGATGGTAGAAGATGAAAAGCTCATTGTCGTTCAAGTAAATGGCAAGGTTCGCGGTAAAATCACGGTTGCAGCGGATGCTGAAGAAGAAACGATTAAAGAGCTTGGTTTAGCCGATGAAAACGTTGCACGTTTCTTAGCGGATAAAACCATCCGCAAGGTTATCTTCGTGAAAGGAAAACTACTGAACATAGTAGCAAACTAGGTCAATATCAGATCTTTCAGAGCAGCGGGGTCTATAAGGCCCCGTATTTTCCATCAAACAGGATATGGCTTAATATGAAAAAACTTTGTTTCGCCCTGCTCTGCAGTGTTCTTATGTTATCTACAGGTTGCGGTTTTAAACTTAAAGGTCAGTATTACTTGCCTGAATCTTTGAAAACATTACACCTTTCTTCTGAGAAAAAATTTAGTCCTTTGGCAAAACAGGTCAAGCTACGTTTAAGCCAAAACCAGATAAATTTGGTGTCATCATCATCAAAAGACATTGCTGAGCTAAGAATTTTACCTGAACAGTTTCAACGAAAAACACTTTCTTTGTTCCCAAACGGGCAAGTGGCTGAATATGAATTGATTTATCAGGTTCAATTTTTAGTTATAAAAGCTAACGAAGAACCGCAAACTTTTGAATTTGAACTGAGTCGAGAATTTCAGGACGATCCGAATAATTCGCTCGCAAAAGAAAGAGAACGGCAATTAATTCTACAAGAATTAAGAGTCGTCGCTAGCGATAGAATTTTAGCGCAGTTGATGATGATTCAGTAACGCCAATGAAACTCTACGCCAATCAATTGCCACAACAATTAACAAAAGGCATACAGCCTTGTTATCTGTTATTTGGTGACGAACCATTTCAAATAGACGATAGCAGAAGAAAAATTCGAGCCGCAGCCAAACAACAAGGCTTTGAAGAGTTCATTCGCCTTAGTGACGATGATCAATTTGATTGGAGTGAATTGCAGCAACATTGTCAATCAATGTCCCTGTTTTCGAGCAAAAAATTAATAGAATTAGAGCTCACCCATACCAAGTTACCAACAGCGGGAGCAGACGTGATCAAAAAGATCGCGGTTGAATTGGACGCAGACACTGTTTTGGTTATTTTTGGTCAAAAACTCGACAACAGCCAGACTCGTAATGCCTGGTTTAAAGCGCTAGACAAAATCGGTTGTTACGTGCCTGTTTACGATATTCAAGGTCCTCATCTTGAGCGTTGGCTTAAACAACAGCTCAAAGAGCGCTCAATTTCCATGAACCAGCAGGCCCAGTTTTATTTGCTTGATTATACTCGCGGAAATCTGCTCGCTTGCGCACAAGAGTTGGACAAATTGCATATGGTACTAGGCGGCTCACAAGTTATTGAGCTTGCACACGTGCAAGAATACGTTGCTGATCAGTCGCGTTATTCAGTCTTTCAACTAATCGACAGTTTATGGGCAGGTAATACCCAGTCTTGCATAACAATTTTGCAACGATTAAAAGCAGAAGAGTTGGAACCAAATATCATCATGTGGTCACTGCAGAAAGACGTAACATTAATTCTGCAATTGGCCGAAGCGCAACAATACGGATTAGAACTTGAAAAAGTATTTGATAAAGCAAGAGTGTGGAAAAATAAACAACAGGGATACTTAAGAGCGAGTCAAATTATTCCCCTTGAGGTATTAAACGCCGCCGTAGAAAAATTAAATCAAATTGACCTAGCACTCAAGTCATCACAATCTGGTTGCCCTTACACCCAATTTACCCACGTATGTATGATGTTAACGGGGCATATGGGATTAAAAGATCTGGCACTTCCTTTGGTGATGGAACACTAGGAGCATGGTCCCTACCCTTTATTACGGCGGCACTTTTGATCCGCTTCATTTTGGCCACCTTAAACCAACGGTCGATTTGGCAGAAAAAGTGAAGGCCAATAGCCTTACGTTTTTGCCATGTCATATTCCCCCACACAAAACGACAACGACGACCTCCAGCGAGCATAGACTAGCCATGTTGCAACTTGGCATTAGCGATTATCAAAAGAAGACCCAAGTTAAACTTAATGTTAGTGATTACGAAATAACAAGAGGCGGCAACTCATACACAAGACTAACGGTTGAACACTTCAGTCATCAGAGCCCGGACCAACAAATTGGCTTTGTAATCGGTATGGATTCTTTATTGAGTTTTACTTCTTGGTTCAAATGGCAAGAAATCTTGGAGTTTTGTCATTTATACGTTATGCAACGCCCGGGATATCATTTGAATAAGTCCGTATTACACCCTGCTTTGGCGGACTTATTAGGTATCAAAGTACATTTAGTCGAAACCGCACAGGTTGATGTATCTTCCAGCCAGATAAGAAAACAACTAAAACTCGGTACAGAGAAGGCCCGACAGTACGTTCCTAATGATGTCATGGCATACATAAAACAACACAGTTTGTATTAAAACAGGAGCATTAAATAATCCAGCTCCTGTTTAAACGTTATCTTAACCCTACTTCAACATCTTCAATTATGAAGTTACCCACATAAACGGGGTCAACGTTGCCGTAAGTTGCTATGTCAAAGTACTCTTTATCGTTTTCCGGCAACCCATGGTATGCACCGATTACCTGATAAATCCACACTTCAGGATCAAAAGCCAACTGCTCTGACTGATAATAATCAAGTGCCTTAAGTGTTTTTCCTGAATCAATAACCTGACAAAAATACGCCTCGACGGCCAACTTAAGTTTATCGTCTGCCAATTCAATAGAATGGTCAGTTTCGACCTTGATAGGCGCAAGAGTTTGTTTTTGTCTATCATTAGACCAAACACGATTTATGTTTTTAAGGTTGTTAACAATATCTGCCAGTTCAAACTCATGTTCTACATAATTAACATCTGGTGCAGCTCTATTAACTATCCCATTTGCTCGATTAAACAAACTAGGTACATTAGTTAACGAAGCATAGTTACCCGGTTTAAAGTCCGGTTGTTGTTCCATATGAAGCACAAAACCTTTTAATAATCGTGTACGCCCTTTAAATTCCCTAAACCGACCTAACAACTCGATTAGTTTACCTTGAACCAGACTTAACTCCTGAGTACTAGTAGCAAACGTTGATTGTAATTTGACGACCAGTAGATGCCTTAATTCCCGATGATTCCCTGCCAGCTGGCTTAATTCATCAAAACGGAACATGGTAAGTTGATTCAACAAATCGGTAACTTGACCTTGTGCTAACTCATTCTCACGAATTTTTGCATCGACTGAGCTAACATATCCGAATTCATTTGAGATTCGAGACCATAACAAGCGCACGTTGGTTGCCAGCGTTTCGGTCAAGGTATATACATGTTCGGTCAGATCCGACAAATAGGCTTGAGACTCATGGTATTTTTGGTTTGATAACGCTTCTTTGTAATGCTCAGCTTGAGTTTTCAAAGTCGCCAAAAGATTTGCAATGTTAGCGTCGATTTGTCGATTGTGCTCATCCTGCAAACTTTCTTCTAACAAAGTCCTCAAGGCTGGCCTTAACCTAAGCTCAACTTCTGATTCCGGTCGCCATAAGACCTTCAAATCAATTAGATTCTGAATAACTTTTGGGGAGTAATCAGCTTCATTTACCGTGCCAGCAAAATACGCCTGCATGATCAGTTCTGAATGATTACTCAGAGCATTTAATAAACTGATTCCCGATTTATTTAGGTTTACATTCATCATCAACGACTTAGATTAAGTTTGTTTGGCTAATAGCATCTTCAGCTCTTGCTGATAATGATAAATTCTCGGTTTCATCAATAAACTTCAAGACATCAAATAAGTAATCGATTTTGCCTGTTGCCGTGTAAATTTGTTTGTCTTGGTTAGGACGAACCAGATAACCCAACTCAACTAAACGTTTAAATATAAGCTTAAGTTGCGCATCCAGTTCACTGGCTTTGGAACCAAACATGGCATAACGAGATATTTTGGCAAGTTGCTCTGCATACGCTGGCGTATCTTCAATTACTGTCTGCAATTGATTTAACCTGATAATCGTACCCTGAGTTAATGGCATATCATTATCCATCGCTTCCTGAACCATTAATAACCATTCCACCATTGGCATCAGATGAGCACTCACTTCCTGAAACTGCTGGTTTAACACCTTTCTCTCATTATCTGCCAAATGTTGGTAAGCAGCGAAATACACTTCGCCTTCCGCTGCCGAAGCCAACCTGCGATTTAACAACGACAAATGTTGTTCGATTTCTTGACGGTTAATACTCGATTGCAAATATCGGAATGCGTCTTCATCCTTTGTTTGACACACAAATTCACCTGACAGAAGCAATTCTAAAACTCGACCTTGTTCTGTGATCATGCCACGTGCTCCTGTTCAATTTGCTTGGATTTTAATTTCGCGGTTATTGCACTGACTTTAGGCTGTACGACTTGCAGTTGTTTTTTCTTCTTATCGATAAGATAACGATTTTCAAACAGAGTCAATACGTCTGATTCAGGGTTAGGAAACGCGCCGACAACGTGAATATTGTTGTTCTGGCAAGCGTCAAAGATTTTCTTAATATTGCTTTGGTGCAATGTGCCCAATTCGTCAATAGGCCAATGTATTATCGTATTATCGTCCCCGCGTAATAAACGAGTAAAGGCTAATAAGAATTTACACAGAATTAGGTAAGCCATACCATGACTTGAAGACTCGTTCAGTTGACGATCCGTTCTGATCACTAAGTCACTATTACCCTCTTTGATATGAAGTTCAATATCCAATAATTTACTAATGCCACCCGTTAACGCAGAGCGACCAATTATCTCCATTACACGCCGCATATTAAAGGCGTACTCATCGCCTGGCAATTCATGCGCACCCTGTTGGATCCAGTCGTTGTATAGCTGATTGAATTGCTGTAAATCAGGCCAAAACTCCAACTCAGAGATTTTTGAACGTATTTTAACGGCCGATTCGCTGACACCATCCAAGAACAGCTCTTCATCTACTTCTTTACTAATTCGACGACTTTGCCCACCTATACGCGCTTCGATATCTTTGAGAACTTTGTAATATTCGGATAAGGCTAATCCAAATATGCGCCCCTGTTCACGAATCGCACTAACACGTTGCGGCATCAGCACGTTAATCAGTTGATCCAGGTGGCCAACTAATCTCACGTGATCCAGAATGCGAATCCCTTGTTCGTTTGTTGATGAACACTCTTCTCGGCTGCGTTCCCAAGTGTCGTAAAAACCTGTTCCCGCTTGAGCAGCAATCTTTTGATCAAAATGTTCAACATAAGACTTTATGTCAGCCAACAACTCTTCTCTTTGAACCAGCATGCTTTGGCCTTCATTGATACGCTGCATGATGGAACTATCGTGTTTTATGATTTCCGCAACTGGCAACTTAATCTTCGCCAGCTGTTTTGATATTTGTGCTAAGTCATGTTCTTGCTGATTCGCTTCTTTTAGGTTTTTCTCATAAAAAGCTTGTTTAGACTTCGCCACTTCATTGTTTTGTTTATACGCAAGTTGTTGTTTTTCCAGCTCTCTGGTGGCCTCACTGTGTTTATTGCGTGCTTCGGCCAATTGTTCCTGCCAATTAACCTTGTGGCCCATATAATAGGTGCTATACCAGTGTTTGTATTCCGAGACCAGATGGCCATTCTTTTCAGTTTGTTTGATGTCTTGTTTAAGCGTATTTATGGCACGTTTTAGTTTGCCAATATCATCAATATCAACGCCCCGGTTAGCAAGTTCATTTTTAAGCCAAGCTTCGAGCTCCGCGAGTTGGCTTTTGTTTGAAGCTTTCGATTGCGTTATGTGCGTATCGACCTGAGCAATTTGCTGCTCTAAATCGTCTATTACCAACTGCCAATGCGATTGTAATTCCATTTGCGCATCGCGTTGCTGATCTTTCAATTCTTCTATGGCTTCGTCTTTTTGCACACCCAACGTATTTAGCGCTGATTTATATTTGTTAAGTTGTTTTTGGTAACTTTGTTTTCGCTCTTGTAATGCTTGATGAAACTCTGCTAACGCGTCGTCTTTATCTTGTTGCGCTCTTTTTCGAGTTAACTCCGCATTATTGAGCTCGGTGGCAATTTTTGTTGTTTGAATTTCTAGTTGCCTGACCGTTTTACTCATTTCAGCAAGTCGAATTTCTACATCATCCTGTGATTCATTGAGTTGTTGCAATTCATTTTGCGCAGACTCTAATTGGGTCTTTAACTCATGCTCACTGCTGGCGTATTCAGGCAATGGTAAGCTCTCTAAGGCAAGTTCAACACCAAACAAAGAGTCTGAGTTCTCAACTAATTTAGGTTGCATGTCATTACGTTTTAGAAGCTCAGGATGAACCAATTTACCAATGGATTGCTCCCAGTTTGGCTTTTCTCTGCGCAAAAATTCCAGCACAGTATTTTGGCCCGGGTACAACAAACTTTCTATGCTTTCAATTTGGATCTGCTGCTCAACGATTTTTCTTCTTGCAGTCTCTAGCTGTTTATCCACTCCGGTTCGTTCGTTTTTAGCCGAACCTAATTGCGCATCCGCTTGTCTCAATCGATCTCGGCAAGCATCTTCGACACTCGATGCCTCTTTGATCGCATGTTCAAATATATCGATTTGATTCTGCTCATCAGAAGTAAAACCGACATTGTTAACCAACGTATTGGCTTCTGTAATTTGATTGTGGATCTGATGCTGTTGTTCTTGATAATCCGAAGAAGTCTTCGATATTTGCTGCTGGTACTTTTGCTCAAGTTGCATCAACTGATTTTGCTTTTGCGACTTTTGCTCAACCAACTGCTCTCTTAGCTCATCCTTTTGCTCATTATAAGCCTGAATTTCGGAGTTGAACTGCTCTTGCAATTCACTGCGATTTTTATGATATGACGCTTCCACATCTTGATGTTGCTCAGTTAACAAGTTATAACGAGCTTCTTGACTTTCAAGTTCGTTTTTCCAACGTGGTAATTGCTCGATATTCTCTTTTAGCGTCTCTATATCTTTATCTTGCCAACGATCAAATTCTATTTCGATTTTGTCCAAATCGGATTCTAACTTGTTGATATCGGCTTTACTAAATGACAGAGTTTGGTTCAAACTGTCCCTGTGCTCCGACCAAGTGGATTCATTTTGCTTAATATCCAGAATAGTCTGTTGCAGTGCACTATCGTTTTCACTAATTAACTGGGCCACCTTACTCTGATCAATTGAAAACTGCTGTTTTAGCTGCGCGAGTCGCTGACTGTTATCCAAATAGTCTGAGTGAGCCAATTCTAATTTGTTAAACTCCGGTCGAATATCTTCAAAACCTTTAACCAGCTTCACTTCACGAATCCATTCTTCAACTTTATTAGGACTAACCTTGGTCTCGCCGGGTTGGACGCCATCTTCTTCCAAAATAGCCGCAACCATAGCCTTAATGGTTTCCATTTTGCCTTCTTTGGAATGGACCGCCTTAGCCAGTTTTTCGATGTGTCTTAAATTAGTGCCGGGCTCACACAAACTGAATAAGCGAGCAAACCCTGGTAAATCGCGATTACTACTTAATATACCTCTGTCATTTTGAATGATAGCCTTGAACTCTTTGGTGTTCAGAATACGTGTACATATCGCACCTTGGCGTTTAATGTCACGACTGAGTTCTTTCGCGGTAATAACATGCCGTTCTTCATTTAGATCCGCCTTTGAGTAATCATCGATATCAAAGCCTTTGGAAATTAACCGGTAATCTACGCCGGTGCCATTCGAACTTAAAACCAATTGGCATAACTCTTCATTTGAGAAACGTTGATACTCGTAAATAATGTAACTTTGCTCTGATGGTAAATACCAGCGTTCAAAACTGTCGCGGGTAGCCGGCACCACGCGGCTTGGATATTCACCGTAAAAAACTGGGATCAACCTCTGTAAGGTCGTTTTACCCGACGCATTGGTGCCACAAATATTGGTGTGTCCATCTAATTTAAGTTCTACAATGCCCGACATATGGGTATTGATCAAAACGATGCGTTTAAGTGAAGGCATAATTTTCCGTTATTCCAGACCTGTTACTTGATTAACAAGTCAGGTTCTATTTATAAGCTTGATCTTTGATCTAATGAGGTGCAAGTTTAACAGCAGGTTTGGCGATTGATCAAAACCTAAAATGGCCGTGATTAAAATAGATGGGCTAGTCGAACTATTATTAGCCGAATTGGCGTTTTTATATCAGGTAGGAAGTAAAACGCCGCGTTATTCGCGGCGTTTCTTTAATTAGATTTCTAACTCTTCATCCTTGACTATGGCCATAATCAAGTCAAAAGTTTGTTTCATTTGCTCAGGAGTAAACAAGTTACCAAGTTTATCTTTGAACTTCATTTGAACGCCATCAACACTTGTCGTTAACATCAACTCGTAAGTACCAGATTCAATTTCAATTTTGTTTGCGTAATCAGCATTAAAAATAGAATCCCACGTCGACTGTTCCCCACGTTCGTAACTTAATGTATAGGTATGCAGATCTTCATCTTCTTCTTCAATAGAGAAACCTAGCTGTTCAACTATGTCTTCCATTTGACTCCATACATATACGATGTCTTGCTGCGATGAAATGACTGTATTTCCAGACACATCTTCTGTTAATGCTAAGGTAACATCCAGCGTAGATTGTTCTTTTTTAACAACAACACGATACAAATAGTCAAGCTCTAACATAACATCGTTTAAAGAGTACACCGCCAACGCATCTTTTCTTAGGTCATGCGGAATATCACTTGCCAGTTCGTTATCAAAGCGTTCGTAACTAATTGGATTAATAAAAATTTCACCACTTCGACCGTGTGGCTGCATTTCCACGTTTAATTCATAAACTAACTCTTCCGCTTTTACGTTATTTTTCCAAAACCAAAAACCCGTTTCTACAAACACCGGATACACAACTTGATATTGGGTATCTGACACTTTGGTAACTTTAGCGTTTCTTTGTTCTGAATATGACTGAATGCCTTGGTGGATAAAAGTGGAAAAGTCATCAATTAAATCTGGCTTTTCCACCATAATTTTTGAAGGATGTTCATCGTCTTCATTTATCCAGCTTTTTTCAAATATGACCAGTACGCTAGTTGGCGACGTGATTTCAGAATTATCTGAAGCTGCAACGCTAACTTCAGGTAAAGTATATTCATTACTGCGTTTAGGGTTACTATACTCTTTTGGAATAACGAGCTCATTCCTGTCCGTGCGAGTCTCCATCAAAGAGTTATCGTCCGCAAACCAACCTTTCAACGTTGTACAACCCGAGGTAACGGTTACCGCTGCTACGATCACGGCCAATTTAAATGATTTCACTTACTTCTCCACTCTTATTATTTTGCTTGTTGCAGTGCTTCTTTGATGACTGGTTCGCTATTTGGTTCCAAAGGCAATAAAGGTAATCTCACCATATCGCTAGAAATTAACCCTTTTTCCTTTAATGCCCACTTAGCTGGTACAGGATTTGGTTCTATGAATAAATCAATATGTAACCGACTTAATCTACCGTCGATTGCATTGCCTTCTTCTACGTTATCTGACTGTAGGTGATTAAGCATTTGCGCCATTAACTTCGGCTCGACATTCGCTGTTACCGAAATAACACCATCGCCGCCTTCAGAAACATATTTGCACCCTGTTAAATCATCTCCACTGAATAATCTAAACTGACTGTCTGCCTGTTTCATCACTTCCACACGGCTCAGATCGCCAGTGGCGTCTTTTATACCGACGATATTATCAACAGTCATCAGTTCTATCACAGATTCATTTGAAAGATCGACTCCGGTTCGACCTGGCACATTGTATAAGATGATAGGCTTAGCTGTAGACTGTGCTACCGCTTTAAAATGGGCCACCATGCCTTTTTGGGTCGGCTTATTGTAGTAAGGTGTGACAGTCAAATAACCATCAATAGCCAACTCGTCAAACAATTGAGTTTTTTTGATCGTATCAGCGGTTGAATTTGAGCCATTGCCAACGATGATCGGTAAACGACCATTATTTTCTTTTATGACTGTATTCAGAACATTCAATTGCTCTTGCACGTCTAATGTAGCCGATTCAGCTGTCGTACCAAGAATGACTAAACCATGAGTACCTGATTCTATATGCCAATGAACGAGTTTTTTAAGGTCATCAAAATCTACTTTTCCATCCGCCTTCATCGGGGTGATCAACGCGACATAACTTCCTGAAAAATTAACTGTGTTTTGCATAGCCATAGATACTCCTAATACTTCGGGCGGCTATGTTACTTAGGCCACACAAACAAAACAAGACTCTTTCAACACTGTGGTGTGTTTTTATTCGTATATGTTAGACTATCGGGTCTAACTATTTGCATTATTTGAATATTTGTATATGTCTCTTTCTTCATCCCAAATTGCTAACCAACATTTGGTATTAACGGCAATCGGAAAAAACAAAACCGGCCTAGTCAGTGAATTAACTGATCTGGTCAGCCAATGTCAGTGCAATGTGGTCGACAGCAAGATGGCCATTTTTGGTAGCGAATTTACGATGATCATGTTACTTGCTGGTGATGCCGCCTCTCTCGTTCAACTAGAAATGCAATTGCCGCAACTTGCCATGCAGTTAAATTTGCTCACTATGATGAAACGCACAACTAAACACCAAGGTTTAAGCAGTTCGGAGTATTTATTGGTTTTAGAAGGCCCTGATCAGCCTGGCACAATCAAACAGCTCACTTCTTATCTAGCGAACAATGATATAGATATCTCCAGCTTAAAGTCACAGACCATGTTAAAAGACAAAAGCGAATGGCAAGTGGCAGAAATCGCAGTGAATTTACCAGAAAAAATGGATCTGCATCAGTTGGAAAGCGGTTTCAATAAAGAGTGTATTTCACTAAATATGAATTGTGTTTACAAACCGATCACTATTGAAGAACAAACGGTTTAATAACAAGAATTAACTTAATAACATAGAGTACAAGTATGAACACATTACAAGTGGGCGATAAAGCCCCAATGTTTTCTTTACAGGATCAAAACGGCGAAACATTTGACCTTGCAGAAACACTTAAAACGAAACAAGTACTAGTATACTTTTATCCTAAAGCCATGACACCTGGCTGCACAGTTCAAGCACAAAACCTAAGAGATGTGAAAGCAGAATTAGACAACTTGAATACGGTTGCTGTGGGAATAAGCCCGGATGCCGTCAAGCGTTTAACTAAATTTACCGAACGAGATGAGTTAAATTTTCCGCTATTATCGGATGAAGATCACAGCGTAGCTGATCAATTTGGTGTTTGGGGTCTGAAAAAATTCATGGGCCGAGAATACGACGGCATCCACCGTCTAACTTTTCTGGTTGGCCAAGATGGTACCATTAAACACTTCTTCAGTAAGTTCAAAACCAAGAATCACCACGAAGTGGTATTAGAGGTGCTTAACAGCCTTTAAAAAGTGCTGGAGCGCATTTTGTGCGCTCCGCTATATGTTCTTTAGCTCCAATGAGAAATTTGATTTACCTTGCCATTGATAAGCTCAATTTCACCTTGTTTGGCTGTCAATCCGTCGGCACTGTAATTTAACTCAAAATTAACAATGACTTGAATTCCGTTCTTAAAAGAAAAACTCCAACCAGACATAGCGGTAGAAAGAAGTTGTAGATGATGTTTTTTACAGTAGTGATTCGCTGCACTGCGTGCAACCTCAGCAAATCGACGTATTTGCCAAAATACCCAAAAAATTGCAACTGCCAGCATCAAAAACCATACTGTAGCTAAATCAAACATAAAGTCATTGTCCAAGATCAATATTGGCAGAAATGATCAAAAATGCCTCGTAACCCAACCAGACAACCAGAGCAAATGCCATCGCCATAAACAAACGATAAAGGTTTCGCATGGCAATTTTCACAGGATCCTCTTTTTTATTCGACCCTTTCTTTTTTGCCTCTTTCTCTGCCTTTTTTTGTGCTTTCTTTTGCGCCTTTAACTCTTTCTTGGATAGTTCAGGCTTTTCTTGCTCATTAGCGGAGGCCGGTTGTTCAGACATTGTGCCCTCGATTATTTCAATTTACGTCTACGATTAAACGGTTATTAATCAATATAATAACCGTTTAATCAAAAGTAAATTAGCCTATTTGGGTAATACCATTCATATATGGAACTAAAACCTCAGGAACGGTAACCGTACCATCTTGATTTTGATAATTTTCCAAAACTGCTACTAAAGTGCGTCCCACTGCCAAACCAGAACCATTTAGTGTATGCAATAACTCTGGCTTCTTAGCACCTTTGGCACGGTATCTCGCTTGCATTCTACGGGCTTGGAAATCCCACATATTTGAACAAGACGAAATTTCACGATAGGTATTCTGTGCTGGCAACCATACTTCCAAGTCATAAGTTTTGCTAGAGCCAAAGCCCATGTCGCCAGTGCACAAAATAACTTTACGATAAGGCAAGTTCAACTTTTGCAAGATAACTTCCGCATGGCCCGTTAGCTCTTCTAACGCTTGGTTTGAATCTTCAGGCTTGACCATTTGAACGAGTTCAACTTTGTCAAACTGATGCTGGCGTATTAAACCGCGAGTATCGCGTCCGTAAGAACCAGCTTCTGAACGGAAACAAGGTGTATGCGCAGTCAATTTAACAGGCAGTTCTGACTCATCAAATATGGTATCACGAGCAATATTAGTCAGAGGCACCTCTGCCGTTGGGATGAGCGATAACTTACGCGTATCTTGTTCATCGGCATTTTCCGACTGTCCCGTTAATGGCTGAGTATGGAAAAGGTCTTCGGCGAACTTAGGCAACTGGCCTGTTCCCAATAAACTATCGTTGTTAACTAGATACGGAACAACTGCCTCAGTATAACCGTGTTGTTCTGTATGTTGATCTAACATGAACTGAGTTAACGCTCGGTTTAATCGAGCCATTTGTCCACGAATAACGACAAATCTCGCACCACTCAGTTTACTACCAGTTTCAAAATCCAGTCCTTTATCAAGGCTTTCACCTAAGTCAACATGATCCTTCACTTCAAAATCAAACTGCTTTGGCGTTCCCCAAGTTAACACTTCAACATTTTCTGACTCGTCTTTTCCAACAGGAATATCTTCCTGCGGTAAATTTGGCAAGCCCATGGAAATATCATCAATTTGTTTTAGAAGTTCGTTTAGCTCAGACTTAGCCGCATCCAACTTTTCACCCAAACCAGCGACACTGTCTAATAATGGCTGAATATCTTCGCCTTTTGCCTTTGCCTGACCAATTGACTTTGATTTTGTTGTACGTTCGTTTTGCAGTTCCTGAGTCGCCATTTGCAATTCTTTACGGCGCGACTCCAGTTCTACCAATTTTTCAACATCCAGTTCAAAACCGCGGCTTGCTAATCGTTTCGCAGTCTCTGTTACGTCATTACGTAGGAACTTAGGATCTAACATTGTTTCTATTTACCTATTCTTATTTTTAACTTTTAACACCTACAAGCTGCATACCCAGCCACGCAGCCGAAATACACATAAGGACATTTAATAAAATATTTAATACTGCTTTTTGCCATTCACCATGTTGAATCAGTAACAAGGTATCCATTGAAAACGTGGAAAATGTGGTAAACGCCCCTAATAATCCAATTCCGAAAAGAGAGCGCCATGGCAAATCGGCGACTATACCATGTTCTATCAGGCTAAATAAGAGCCCCATAATAAATGAGCCCAATACATTTACGATTAATGTTGCATAGGGAAAAGATTTTCCCAACAGGCTTACCATTATTATGGTGACACCATAACGCATACTAGCGCCTACTGCGCCACCTAAAGCCACCGCGACTAGGTTATTCAATAATCTGTCTCCGTACCTGCGGGATAGCGCTGCTGTGGGCTTTCCTCATTTAGCCGCATTAGATAATCCAGTTTCTCCTTTATCTTTTTTTCAAGGCCTCGTTCCGATGGGTGATAATAGCGTTGATTCTTTAACTCTTCAGGCATAAAGCTTTCACCTGCAGCGTATGCATTTGGCTCATCATGAGCATAACGATAACCTTCACCACGCCCCGTAGACTTCATCAGCTCAGTGGGCGCATTCACAATATGATAAGGTACGTCGTAACTTGGTAAGTGTTGAGCGTCGTGTTTGGCTTGATTAAATGCTACATATACAGCATTACTCTTAGCCGCCGCAGACATATATAATGTTGCTTGTGCTATCGCCCTTTCGCCTTCGGCTGGACCAACACGATGATAAATGTCCCATGCATTCAGGCCCACTTCCAAGGCTCTCGGATCGGCGTTCCCGATATCTTCACTCGCAATGGCCAATAATCGCCTTGCAACATATAGTGGATCTCCGCCACCAGCTAATATTCGACAATACCAGTACAAAGCGGCATCCGGAGCAGATCCACGTACCGATTTATGAAAAGCCGAAATCAAATCATAAAAATGATCTCCACCTTTATCGAACGTGGCCATTTGATTACCTGTGGCTTGTTCTATTATATCTGGAGTTATCACTCCGCTTTCATCAACTAAATCACTGCACAACTCTAGATAATTCAACAAACGACGGGCATCACCACCAGCTAACTGCACTAGTAACGACTTGTTGTGTTGAGTTATGCTTAATTTAAATCGCCCTAACCCTTTGTCAACATCGAGCAACACCCGGTCAACTAACGACTGTAATTCGTCATTAGATATAGCTTTTAAAATATAAACACGAGCTCGAGATAAGATAGCGTTGTTTAGTTCAAACGATGGGTTTTCTGTCGTTGCCCCTACAAAACATATGGTTCCATCTTCTATGTAAGGTAAAAATGCATCTTGTTGGCTTTTGTTGAAACGGTGAACCTCATCAACAAACAATAGTGTCTGCCGACCCGAACTCTGCAATCGTTGTTGTGCCCGCTCGACCGTTTTCCGTATATCCTTCACGCCTGAGTTTATGGCAGATAATTTTTCGACTTCGGCGTCAGCATAGTGACCTATCATTTCGGCTAATGTTGTTTTACCCGTTCCAGGTGGTCCCCATAAAATCATGGAATGACAACGATTGGCATCCAACATTCTTCTAATCGCTTTACCCTCACCGACTAAGTGAGACTGGCCGATATAGTCTTCTATTTTTTCCGGACGCATTCGTGCCGCTAACGGTTTAGCGTCGAACGTACTAAAATCAAACCCGAGTGTTTCCTGTGACAAATCAGACTCTCTATCTAAAACTGAACGTTGCCATCGGATGTTAATTGCTGCGCTTCACTTCTCTGATCGTCTATTTCCGTCCCCACAGGTACGTCAAAATTAAAACTTACAGAACTAGGCAACTTAAAAGACTGTTCATTCAAACTATAATGGCTGATCCTTTCACTGCGGCTCCTAACGGCAATGGACTGAAGTACATCATTCCTAAATTTAACGATTAGCGCTAAAACTTGAGAGTTCTCATCTTGTGACCGCACGATATATCCAGAGTCCACCTTACCAATATCGAAGCTGTCCCATACGTTATCATCCTGAGACACTAAAAGCGCAAACGGCGTTGTTGCAACCGCGTCTTTCGCATCAAATATCGAAACCTGTTCAACAAATGGGTTATGCCACCACAATGTAGCGCCATTTGAGACTAATGTTTCTGGTTCTGGTTCATTCACCTGCCAGAGAAACTGACCTGGCTGTTTGAATAACAATTGTCCCTTAGCTGTGTGCAACACCTGCTCTTCACTATCCTTAACTTCTTGTACAAAACTAGCACTAAAGTTTCCATATTTATTTAACAAAGAACGCAGCTCATTTTGTGCTTCATCTTTTTTATCCGCACTTACAACTTCTTTTGAATACGCTGAACTGCCGAACAGTAAAAATCCAATTAAGCCACTTACAATTAATTTTTTCATGTTTTAAACCATTTCTTCCCCCCCCTCTTCCTTAACCGGAGGAGGGGCTAATACTTCACGAGTACCATTATGAGCAGCGGTACTTACGATACCCATCATTTCCATTTGTTCCACTATTCTGGCAGAACGATTATAACCAATACGTAACTTCCGCTGAATGCTGGAAATCGACACTTTTCTTGTCTCGGTAACAAACGCAACCGCTTCATCAAATACAGGATCAACTTCTTCACCTTCCGCCATTTCCGCCGCTTCACCTGGCAACATGTTCTCTTCGGTCATTTCACCTTGAAGGATTTCGGCGATGTAATTTGGTTTGGCCTTAGATTTCCAATCACTGACAACCGCATGAACTTCATGATCATCAACAAATGCACCATGCACTCGTGTTGGTACACCAGAACCTGGCGGTAAATACAACATATCACCCATGCCTAACAGGTTCTCCGCTCCTTGTTGGTCCAATATAGTCCTAGAGTCAATTTTTGATGACACTTGGAACGCCATTCGAGTAGGTATGTTTGCTTTGATCAATCCGGTAATAACGTCAACAGACGGCCTTTGTGTTGCAAGTACTAAATGAATACCAGCAGCACGCGCTTTCTGTGCAATTCGAGCAATAAGTTCTTCTACTTTTTTACCAACAATCATCATCATGTCAGCAAATTCATCGATAACAACAACGATAGCTGGCAACTTTTCCAATTGTGGAGGTCGTTCTAACATATCATCACTATCTTTCCACAAAGGGTCATACAAAGGATTGCCCGCCTCGATGGCTTCTGTCACTTTGGTATTAAAACCTTTTAGATTTCTTACGCCCATGGCTGACATCAGTTTATATCGACGTTCCATTTCTCCAACACACCAACGTAACGCATTGGCGGCTTCTTTCATATCCGTCACTACTTCTGACAATAAATGTGGGATTCCTTCATAAACAGAAAGTTCCAACATTTTTGGATCTATCATGATCAAGCGCACATCTTCAGGCGTTGATTTATACAGTAAACTCAAGATCATGGTATTGACGCCCACGGACTTACCAGAACCAGTTGTACCGGCAACCAGTAAATGCGGCATCTTAGCTAAATCAACTACCACGGCTTTGCCGGCAATGTCTTTACCTAACACCATAGTCAACGGTGAACTTGAATTTTGAAAACCATTGCTGTCCATGACTTCTGATAAGCGGACAATCTGGCGGTGTTTATTCGGTATTTCCAACCCTATGTATGATTTGCCAGGAATGACTTCAACTACCCTTACACTCATCGCAGACAAAGAACGCGCTAAATCTTTTGATAATCCAGATATTTTACTGACCTTGATACCTGGCGCCAAATCGAGCTCAAATCGAGTTATGACAGGACCTGGATACACCCCAACCACTTGCGCCTGAATATTGAAATCCAGTAATTTTGCTTCAACTAAACGTGAAACTGCTTCTAACTCATCAGGGGAAATAGGATTTTCTTCTTTGTCAGCTCTATCCAATAGTTCTAGGGATGGCAAGGTGATGGGTTCTTTCGGTTTAACAGGCTCTACTTCAACCGTTGCCACCGTATCTCGTTTGGGCATATCTTTTTGCGCCGCATGAAGACTGGATAATGCACCTGAAATGTCATCATCTGCGATGGCTTCATCCAACGTAGAGTTACTCGATTGTTGTTCAAATTCTTCAATTGAAAATGGCATGTCATCGTCTAAGCTAACCGCTGCTTTTGACGATTTATCATCTTTCGCTGACATTGATGCCGTTGTATCAAGGGCCGGTTCTGGCGTAATTAAACTTGCAGCTTGTGACTCCTGTAACGCTTCCTCATGATATTCGGGAACCGTTACCGTTTCTTCAATGTCTCTCGCCGTATTCCTATTTTGGGTAGCGGTTCTATCTTCTGATGGAACGTCAGCACTTCCGAAGAACTGATTTAATAAAGATGCACTCGTTTTACTTTTATCTTCGCTATTATCTTCACTTTGATTCTTTATCGGAGTCGGCTCTGTTATTTTTTCAAGATCAATGGAGTTGGAAAGCTCTGTTTTGTCAGTTTGTTCTTTCGCTATTTCGTCACTGTCCGCTTTAACGTTGTCACTTCCATCATGCTTAGTTTCCTTTGCAATCGGGTTAGGCACAACATCACGTCTGCTTAATTTGTTATAAACAAAGAGACAACTCATTATCGTGTATTTTCCGATACCATCAACAACTTGCATCCACGAAATACCCGTCATTAATGTCGTACCGACCATCAAGCTCACTAAGAACAATAAAGTGGACCCCGTAAAACCAAATAATGGCATAAGCAAATAGGCAAATACGTCTCCAACAATACCGCCGGAAGAAAAATAATAAATATCATCGAAGTTCACCGAACAAATCGCTGACAACCCGATGACAAACAAGAAAAAACCAATAACTCTTAGACCGAGCGCCAGATAGTCGATTTCGATTAGGTTGTGAAACTTTCGAAACATGAGCCAGCCAAAAAGTGCAACTAGAACTGGCACAAAAAATGCCAAATAACCAAATGAAAATAATAGAATGTCTGCTAACCATGCGCCAAATGCCCCACCTGCATTTTTGATCATTTCATAATTGCCGGTTTTGCTCCAACTTGGGTCTGCTGGGTCAAACGTAAATAGCGTGATTAGAATATAAATAGAAACAGCGCCCGCCAATAGCAAGCCCACTTCCAACAGACGTTGAAATCCGTTCATAACTGTAGGTTGTTGATCAGTCAAAATATACTACTCCGGCTCTCAATTTATTATGATTTTATTGAAATTCTTGAGGCGGCATAACTTTAACAAATTATGAATAAAGAATCACTGCGATTATTTACAGCTTTTTAGGGGTTTCGAATTCAGAGAGTTTTTAGAAAAAACAAAAAAGGCCAGCAATCGCTGACCTCAATTTTGAGAAGTTGTTGTTAGCGCTTTCTGCGAAGACTAAGCCCTAACCCTGCCAGCGTCAACATTGCCAAAGTGGTTGGCTCAGGTACATCCGTCAAAGTAACCGGACCATTTGGGTCATTGAAATGAACAAATGAACCATTCCCTTGTGCTACAGTAAATTCTAACGATGCTTCACCACCATTTTCAAAAAAATACAATTCAACCGAATGGTTACCAGCACCTAAAAGTTTTGTTCCCTCGAATCTTGCTTCACCGTGTAGGTTTGGATCATTAATGACGAGATCACCATCGACAAATAGAAACACACCGTCATCATTATACGTTTGAAAACGGTATGTATCAGCAGTTGACGTCGTGAACGCACCGGTTATTTTTGCAAAAAACGTAGTATTTAACGCATGCCCGGTTCCTAAGTTCGCTCCTGCTGATGGCCAGAAGTTACTGCCCGGAATCTCTCCTGCAAAACCAGAAGGGTCATCAGTAAAATCAATGTAATCCCAATAACTAGTCGTACTCGCAACGTTATTGTCGGCATAATTAATCAATGCGTTAACATCTGTACTCCAGAAATCATCGTATTGCTCTACCATCAAACTCGCATTGGCGTTTGACATGCTAAAGATTGAAGCTAATCCGATGACTGCAACTTTCAATTTATTTGAAAACATCTAAATATCTCTTTGTTATGTAATTTTGAACTCTGATAGCAACATAGCAATTACCTAGCCAACAGTTAACACATTGTTTTAAAAGTAAATATCCATTACCTAGATTAGAAACTGTTAAATTATTTGACAAAACTTCAACTTTTTTGTTTTCTAAATCAGAAACTTATCCAAATGCTTATCTGAATTACCTCACTAGAGGTTTATTGGCAGTGGACTGTTCGCTTTTACTTCTTCCATTACAACATACGTTCGGCTAGCACTTACTGATGGCAGTTTTAACAAGGTATCGCCAAGTAACTTTCTATAGGACGCCATGTTTTTCACCCTTGTCTTCAACAAATAGTCAAAACTTCCTGAGACCAAATGGCATTCCAAAATCTCGTCAAAGTATTCAACTGCTTTGGAGAATTCTGAAAAAACATCCTGCGCGGTTTTTTCTAGCGTAATTTCTACAAAAACCAACATAGATGCACCGATAGATTCCGCATTCAAAATAGCCTGATACCCCGCAATAACGCCTTGTTTTTCTAATCTTTTAACGCGCTCCAAACAAGGCGTCGGGCTCAAGCCTACCAACTTCGATAATTCAACATTTGAAATCCTGCCATTTTTTTGAAGTTCAACTAATATTCTCTTATCTATTCGGTCTAGTGTTTTATTCATAATCTAATAGTCCAACTGGCTAGTAATAGAATATTATCCTGAAATATTTGAAAATACAGTTATTAATTCCAAATATTACGTCTTAGAATCGACGAATGTTTTGATAACCCTCGTCAATATAAAGGTAGATAAAAATGATAATCGGTGTACCAAAAGAAATTAAAAACCACGAATACCGTGTTGGTTTAACTCCAGCAGCGGCAAAAGAATTTGTTGCTAATGGTCATCAAGTTCTTATAGAAAATAACGCTGGTACAGCGATTGGCTTTACCAACGACCAATATGTTGCTGCGGGTGCAACGATTGTTGACTCGGCAGAACAGGTTTTCGAACAAGCAGAAATGATTGTTAAGGTAAAAGAACCACAGCCAAATGAATGTAAGATGTTACGTGAAGGTCAAACTCTTTACACTTATTTGCATTTAGCCCCGGACCCAACTCAAACTGAACTTTTAGTTAAGTCTGGCGCGACGTGTATTGCTTATGAGACAGTAACAGATCACACTGGCGGGTTACCATTATTGGCGCCGATGAGTGAAGTAGCTGGTCGTATGTCTATCCAAGCAGGCGCTCACCATTTAGAAAAAGCACAGGGCGGAAGCGGCACCCTGTTAGGTGGCGTACCTGGCGTTGCACCTGCTAAAGTACTTGTTGTTGGCGGTGGTGTTGTTGGAACGAATGCAGCTAAGATGGCTGTGGGCATGGGTGCAGACGTCACTATTTTAGACCGTTCATTACCTCGTCTTCGTCAATTGGATGATATTTTCCGCGGTACCGTTAAAACCGTATTCTCTACGGTTGATGCGATTGAGCATTACACATCTAAAGCCGATTTAGTTATTGGTGCAGTTTTGATCCCAGGAGCAGCCGCGCCTAAGTTGATCACTAAGAGCCACATTGAAAATATGAAACCTGGCGCAGTGTTAGTAGACGTTGCTATTGACCAAGGCGGTTGTTTTGAAACTTCAAAAGCGACTACGCACCAAGAGCCAACCTATGTAATTGATGATGTAGTTCACTACTGCGTTGCGAATATGCCAGGCGGTGTAGCACGAACTTCTACAATGGCTCTGAATAACGCAACGTTACCATTTGGTCTGGCGTTAGCAAACAAAGGTCCAAAACGTGCGATGTTAGAAGACCAACACCTATTAAATGGCTTAAATGTTCATAAAGGTAAAGTTACATACAAAGCGGTAGTTGATGCGCTTGGCGAAGAGCTAAACCTAGAATATATGGATGCCAAAGCAGCTTTAGAATTATAATTTCTAACGGTTTCTATCCGAAAAAAAACCGCGATATCGTCGCGGTTTTTTGGTCATTCGTAGGGTCTGTGATCAATTATCTGGTATTTTTCCCGCAATATTTTTAAGAACTGCTGATTGTCTTTAAGAAACTGATTAAATTGCTTGATCACTTTTTCATGTTTAATCGTAGACAAATAATAGTCATACACTTCATAAGTAAAATTCCTATTAATCGCTAATGCATTCGGCTTACCCAATAATTTAAGGTGATGGTTTACCACACTTGGCTCAATATCAATGCCATCAACCTGGCCACGTAATACTTGTTGTAAAAGTACTAAAGTCGATGAAGATTCATAAAGCACCACTTTTTTATTTTCTATTTGTTTAATCCATTGCGTGGGATAAAACCCTAATAAAGTCCCTAGTACTTTAAGATTATTTCTATCAATGTGCTTTCCAACTGGGGTTATGGTACCAGCAACTAACTTAATGGTAGATTCACTGTAAATAAATGTATCCGTATTGACATGCTTATTATCTATAAAAAGGTTATCATTCCAACGAACGTTGTCCGGGTACTTAAAATCTATCTGCTCTTCTAGCAACCACATGCTGAATCGTTTTATCGGTAGAGGCAGGAATTCGAACTCATGGTTATATTGGCGACCAAACTCGTTGAATAAATCACTAGTATAAGACGCGTTACCATTGCGAAAGTCATAAAGCGGGTAGTAAGGCACATCTTCTACGCCAATTACATATGTTTTAGCGTAAGTTGCATAACTATTTATTAGAGCCAACAAACAAAATATCTTGCCCAGGTATTTTAAGATCGAATTCATAATTTACTAATAATCACCTTTATCTTGGCAAGTTTATATCAATACAGGCAACACAGAACTCCAATCTGTATTCCATAAGATAATATGTAGAAACAAAAAAAGTGTAGTTTAGTTAACAAAGCACCTTGTTTACGGTTATTATCCGCCCCATAAAATGAGTATTGTTTATTTTCGGAGTTTCTTCATGAGTGAAGTGCAACATCATAGTTTAGTAATTTTGGGTTCTGGTCCTGCAGGTTACACATCAGCCGTTTATGCTGCCCGCGCAAATTTAAATCCTGTTCTGATTACAGGTATGCAACAAGGTGGCCAGTTGACCACTACGACAGAAGTTGAAAATTGGCCTGGTGATGCGAACGATTTAACTGGTCCTAAGTTAATGGACAGAATGAAAGAGCACGCAGAAAAATTTGAAACTCAAATCATTTTTGACCATATCAAAGAAGTAGACTTTAGTGAAAAACCTTATAAATTGGTAGGCGACTCAACTCACTATACATGTGATGCATTGATTATTTGTACTGGAGCTTCGGCTCAATATTTAGGTTTAGAATCTGAGCAAGCATTTATGGGCAGAGGCGTTTCTGCTTGTGCTACATGTGACGGCTTCTTCTATCGCAATCAAAAAGTAGCGGTCGTTGGCGGTGGTAATACTGCCGTTGAGGAAGCTCTATATTTGTCAAACATTGCGTCTGAAGTTCACCTTGTTCATCGTCGTGACACGTTCAGAGCGGAAAAAATCCTGGTGAAACGCCTGATGGATAAAGTGGAAAACGGCAATATCATTTTGCATCTAAACAAAACCCTTGATGAAGTGTTAGGTGATGACATGGGTGTTACGGGTGTACGTCTAAACGACACTCAATCTGATGCAAAAGAGGAATTCGATGTAATGGGGTTATTCATCGCAATTGGCCACAAACCAAACACTGGCATGTTTGAAGGCCAGCTGGATATGAACAATGGTTACATTAAGATCCAAAGTGGCCTAGAAGGTAATGCTACAGCAACAAGTGTTGAAGGTGTTTTTGCCGCAGGTGACGTCTGTGATCACGTGTATCGTCAAGCAATTACATCAGCAGGAACGGGCTGTATGGCCGCACTGGATGCTGAGCGTTATTTAGACGCTCTGTAAAACAATTATTAGGGAAGGCAATATGCCCTTCCCTACTTCTTATGACTTCTAGCTTATTTCAACTCAATGAAGATCCAACCTGGTTTCCTTCACCAGAATACGCGTTGGAACAGCCTCCGGGTCTATTGGCAATCGGCGGCGACCTGACATTTCAACGATTATACAATGCTTATCTAAATGGCATTTTTCCATGGTTCAACGATGACGAACCCATTTTATGGTGGAGTCCCGACCCTCGAGCCGTGATTCCGATGAATCAGTTAAGAATAAATAAATCTCTGCGTAAATTTCTCAAACGATGCGATTATGAGGTAAGTATCAATATGGCGTTTGAAAAAGTAATTGAAGCCTGTGCAGAGCCTAGAGATGAAAATGAAGGCACTTGGATATTGCCTCAGATGCAAGGTGCTTATATTGAACTCCACAAGCAAAACCACGCACATTCAATAGAGATTTGGCAAGGCGATGAACTCGTTGGCGGATTATACGGCGTGTTAATCGGTGGCTGCTTTTGTGGTGAGTCCATGTTTTCTAAAAAGCCAAATACCAGTAAACTTGCCTTGATCGTATTGCAAGATGTTTTGAGTGACGTTTTTGCCGCTTTCATAGACTGCCAGCTACCTAACCCGCATTTAATGAATATGGGTGCTGTGTTAATTTCAAGAGAACTATTTTTGCAAAATTTGAAATTAGCGTCTAAATCTTCTATGCCAAAAACGAAGTTTTCTCCTAAATTTATAGAATGGCGATCAATGATTTAATTTTATGACCACAGTTAAATTCGGACTATCTACGACATTCCCTTGTGGTTATCTGCCTGAGCAAGATGAACGGTTGCTCGTTTATCTAGACGACCAGCCATTGTCTCCAATTTTATATGCTGCATTGCAGAATCAAGGATTTAGACGTTCTGAGCAATATGTTTATAAACCCTACTGTCAAAAATGCAACGCATGTCAATCGATACGAATACCGGTCCATAAATTCAAACTTACACGCTCTCAAAAAAGAATAAAAAGTAAAACTAAGAGATTCTGGAACAACATTAGTCCCAATGTAAAAGATAACTACTACCCGCTGTATGAAAAGTATGTGAATGGAAAACACTTCGGCGGAGTAATGTATCCAGCGAACAAATCACAGTTAGAAAGTTTCACCGATTGTGATTGGATGGATCAGCTGTATATAGAACTCTATGACGCGGAAAAACTCATAGCTGTAGCAATTTGTGATATTTCTCCAGAAAGTGTTTCCGCCGCTTACACTTTTTACGATCCTGAATATTCAGACTATTCATTAGGTACCTTAATGATACTTTTGCAGATTGAGCTTGCTCAAGAACTGGAAAGAAGCTGGCTCTACCTTGGGTACTTCATTAAACAGTGCAACAAAATGAACTACAAAACCAAATTCCACCCTTATCAAATTCTGGTCGAGAATAAGTGGCTTGAATACAATAATTAAACTTTTTGACTAAAATAAAAATATAGCCTTAATTTTTTGAGTATAAACTTTACATATCCACTCTTTTTGGGCAGAATCTGCGCTAATTTTTTTACGCTTAACGAAGTCCTAGAGGTTAAACGCTTAAATGGCGAAAGAAGACGTTATTGAAATGCAAGGTACGATTTTAGAAACCTTGCCAAATACTATGTTCCGTGTTGAATTAGAAAATGGTCATGTTGTTACAGCCCATATTTCAGGTAAAATGCGTAAACACTACATTCGAATTTTGACTGGCGATAAGGTTACGGTTGAAATGACACCGTATGACTTAACAAAAGGTCGTATTACGTTCAGAGCCCGTTAATAACAACGTAAAGTATTAAAAAACCGAGATTATGTCTCGGTTTTTTTATGGCTTAAAACTCTTAGGCGTGTTCTGCCTGCTTTGTGACATAATGAAAATCTAATTCGCCAGACTCAACGCTAATTTCCACTTTACCTCCTTCGGCCAACTCTCCAAAGAGAACTTCATTAGCTAATGGCTTACGCAACTTTTCCTGTATCAACCTCGACATGGGTCGAGCGCCCATCGATTTGTCATATCCTTTGTCTGCCAGCCACTGGCAAGCTTCTGAGCTAACTTCAAGCTCAACTTGCTGCTTATCCAATTGAGACTGCAACTCAACAATGAACTTATCTACAACTTGAAGAATAACCTCGTGATCTAAATGATTGAACCAAACGATATTGTCCAAACGATTCCTAAACTCAGGGGAAAATGTACGCTTGATTTCACTCATTGCATCTGTGCTATTATCTTGCTCAGCAAAACCGATAGATTTGCGCGTGGTTTCTGCCACACCGGCATTAGTGGTCATTACTACAACGACGTTTCTAAAATCAGCTTTTCGGCCGTTATTGTCAGTTAACGTGCCGTGATCCATAACCTGCAATAAGATGTTAAACACATCTGGGTGGGCTTTTTCGATCTCGTCTAATAGAACAACACAGTGAGGGTGTTTTAACACAGCGTCTGTCAAAAGCCCGCCTTGATCGAACCCTACATAACCAGGAGGAGCACCAATTAATCGACTTACAGCATGCGGCTCCATGTATTCCGACATATCAAATCGTACGAGCTCAATGCCCATAACTTTAGATAACTGCTTAGTAACTTCAGTCTTACCAACACCTGTTGGCCCAGCAAACAGGAAGCTTCCTACAGGTTTGTCTTCATGCCCCAAACCAGAGCGAGAAAGTCGTATTGCCGCTGTTAAGGCATCAATGGCTTCATCCTGTCCAAACACAGACAACTTTAAATTTCTATCGATATTCTTTAATACATCTTTATCAGATTGCGAAACCGACTTCTCAGGGATCCGTGCAATCTTGGCAATGATTTGCTCTATAACAGACACGTTAATTTGTTTCTTCCGTTTAGATTTGGGAAGAACCTTTTGATTCGCACCCGCTTCATCGATTACATCAATGGCTTTATCGGGCAAATGACGTTCATTAATGTAACGATCCGCCAACTCAGCAGCAGCCCTCAGCGCAGCATTGGTATACTTGACACCATGATGCTGCTCATACTTATCTTTAAGACCTATTAATATCTTAGTCGTGTCTTCCACACTTGGCTCTACGACATCAATTTTCTGAAAACGACGTACTAGAGCTTTGTCTTTTTCAAAAATATTTCTAAACTCACCATAAGTTGTCGAACCTATGCATCTTAATTTACCCGCTGATAATAACGGCTTGAGTAAGTTTGACGCATCCATCACACCGCCAGAGGCAGCCCCAGCACCAATAATGGTGTGTATCTCATCGATGAACAAAATGGCATGCTCTTTTGCTTGCAACTGCTTGAGTAAGCTCTTTAATCTTTTCTCAAAGTCACCACGATATTTTGTTCCCGCTAATAAGCTTCCCATGTCTAATGAGTACACCGTAGCGTCAGATATCACCTCTGGAACATCATTGTGAACAATTCGATATGCCAAACCTTCAGCAATCGCGGTTTTGCCTACGCCAGCTTCACCAATTAACAAAGGGTTGTTCTTTTTACGGCGACATAATATTTGTACGCATCGTTCTAATTCAAAATCACGACCTATGATAGGGTCTATACCGCCACTTAACGCCAACTCATTCAAGTTTGTACATAAGTTACTCAGTGAACTGTCTGCGTCCGGTTCCGTCCCTTCGGATTCATCAGGAGAAATCTCTTCTGCATCTTCATTTTTGTCCACACCATGAGAAATAAAATTCACGACATCCAAACGAGAGATATCGAAACTTTTTAACACAAAAACAGCATGCGATTCTTGCTCACTGAAAATAGCGACTAAGACATTCGCCCCTGTGACTTCTTGTTGACCAGAAGATTGAACATGGAAAACAGCGCGTTGTAACACCCGCTGGAAACCAAGTGTAGGTTGAGTATCCTGCTCTGTTTCATCTATATCATCAGGCAAATAGGGAGTTGTTTGAGCTATGAACTCAGTTAACTCTAATCTAATTTTGTCAAAATCAGCAGAACAAGCCACCAGCGCCTGTTTTGCGTCCTTATTGTCCAATAGCGCCATCAACAGGTGTTCTACTGTCATGAATTCATGGCGATGCGACTTTGCGTAACGAAACGCTTCATTAAGTGTGACTTCCAACGCTTTATTTAACATAAACACCTTCCTATTTTTAAACTACAAACACCCAATCTATTCTTGCTCCATAGTACACAACAAAGGGTGTTCATTATTTCTGGAATATTGGTTAACTTGTGCAACTTTTGTTTCCGCAATCTCTGCTGAAAATGTACCTACAACAGCTTTACCTTCTTTATGAACTCTAAACATAATGTGATTCGCTTTATCAAGATCCATTGCAAAAAACTTAATTAACACCTCAACTACAAAGTCCATGGGGGTGTAATCGTCATTATTCAAGATGACTTTGTACATGGGTGGCCTTTTAAGTTTAGCTCGTGATAATTCCTTTACTAACCCGGTCCCGTGATCGTTATCGGTTAATTTTGGCATAACCTTGTTGAGTTCCTATTAAATGTCGTTTCTATAAGTATATATAAAAAGATTTTTAACATTTAACAATTCGTACTTGTCAAAACTTGACTAATTGACTAATTTATCTACAGTCTTTTATTGATTAATGTAATTTTTGAGCACATTGGTCAATATTTGGTTCTAATCTGACTAAGGAAGTAGAAGTATGGCAGTGGGTAAAGTTAAGTGGTTTAACAACGCAAAAGGTTTTGGTTTTATCAGAGAAGACGGCAAGGACGAGGATATTTTTGCTCACTTCTCTACAATATCAATGGACGGGTATAAAACGCTAAAAGCTGGACAGGAAGTCGAGTTTGATTTAAGTCAGGGGCCCAAGGGGTTGCATGCCACCAACATAAAGCTTGGTGAAAAATAGAAAAAATTAAAAAGCACCGGAATCGGTGCTTTTTAAATTCAACAGGCTACATTTGTTCTGTTATTTCTACACCCAACGTATAAACGCCTGGCTCCTCAAGATGGCACCTAACTACGTTTGCCATTGCATGTAAAGCTGGTAATTCTGGACTGGTTCCTTCAACCCGACATATTATTTTCGTACCCACTTCTATAGGTTCGTCGGTTTCAATAGCAAGTCCCGTAGCGCTAAGATCTCGACAAATCGCATCCAACTTTCTACCAGCATCAGCATCGGCAATTTCAATCTCAATATTGGTATTTACCAACATTCGAAAAAAGTTTCTATTGTCATTATATTTGATCATACGTTACTTCCTATTCGTTCCATCTTTTATTTTTTTACATACAGTTTTATTTTTTCTATTAATTCAGACATTTCAAACGGTTTGGTGATGTAGTCATCACAACCCGCCGCAAATGCTTCATCTTTTTCACTTTGATTCTCTAAGCCCGAAATCATAATAATTGGAATCGTACTCGTTTCGGGCGTATTTTTTAGCAACCGACAAGTATCGTATCCATCAATGCCCGGCATACATACGTCCAAGAGTAAAATATCCGGTTTGTTAGCTATCGTTTTAGAAAGTGCTTCTCGACCGGACTCGACATAGTGAATTTCAAAATGCTCACCTAAGGCCAAAGACAACAACTCATAGTTGAAGTATTCATCGTCCACCAGCAACACTCTAATCTCAGGCATACCACTTCCCATTTCCTAGTTTATTCGGGTTTCTAAAATTACCGACGTTTACGCATTATGCCACGAAAACTAGATTGGCTGGCATGCTAATAGGTAAAATTTAGGTTTTTCCTTCATTAATCCTCGTATATTTATAATAAATTTGTGAAATTTTTGCCAGTTCCCACATTTATTCAGTAAATGGTTTGACTTTATCAGGATTAACTATTGAAATTACCCCTAACAACAAAATAGCTATCTAGGATGAAGACAAAATGAAAAAAACAGTTACTGCATTAAGCTTATTAATGGCTTCTGCAAGTGCAACCGCTGCCCCATTAGTAGATTTTTGGGTCGGTGGATACAGCTGGGACACAGCTTACGAAGGTTCTGTTGCTGCAACGGCAAACGGCGAAGCATTCGATTTAAGTTTAGACAATACACTTAATTTGAAAGATGCTAACAACAACGTTATTTGGGCAGCTTTTGAGCACCCGATCCCTGTCATTCCAAATATTCAGGTAAAGAAGACCGAACTTGAAACAACAGGTAACGGCTCTTTAGGGCAAACATTCACATTTGCAAATAATACGTTTAACGCGAACGTACCATTAGAGTCATCGATCAACCTTAATCACACAGACGTTACGGCATACTGGGGTCTTCCTTTACCCGTCGTTACTGTCGATTTTGGTATCAACATTCGAATGTTTGATGGTGATTTGATGATCAATAATTCAAAATCAGTATTGGACACACCGGTACCAATGTTGTTTGGCCGAGTTGGTGCGGAACTTCCGTTCACAGGCCTGGCAATCATGGGTGAAGCAAATTATATCGGTGTTGGCGATACCAACCATATGGATTACCAAGTGGTTGTTCGCTATACCATCCCGGCAATTCCTGTACTAGATGTTAATATTGAAGCAGGTTATCGTTCTTTCCAATTGAACATTGACCCTACCGATTTTGATGGGGATGACGATGATTTAAATGCAGACATCGACATGTCCGGTGTATTTTTCGGGCTTTCAATGCACCTGTAATTAAGATACTAAAAAGGGAGCAAATGCTCCCTTTTTAATCTTCTAAGTCTTTGAGTGCTTGTTTTATTCGCTTTACAGAAATTGGGTATTTCGTACCCAAATTTTGAGCAAACATGGAGACTCGCAACTCTTCAATCATCCAATAAATATCTTCCAATTCAATCGGTGCATCAACCCCTTTTGGAACTTTGCTCAGGGCCTTATCATAAAGATCATAAACCTTGTCTAACTCAATTTGATTTTGCCTATCTTTTACTGCATCTACTTTTAATTTCTCCAGCCTTTTGTTCAGGGCATTCATATAGCGCTTTACGTCAGGAAGCCGCTCGACTCCACAGTCGCTTATGAACCCTTTATATATCAAAGACTCTAAGTGTGCCTTAATGTACGCTTGGGCTTGTATCATATCCAACGAAACTTTGCCCTTTAGTTGCTTTGCTATCTTATGCCCAATCGACAAAATTTGCTCTATTTCAACCGCTACTTGATAAACGCTTTCGTTTAGATTGGCTCTTACGCTTTCTCTGAATTTATCAAAATCTGCCTGAGTCCTCGGAAGTTCCTTTAACTCATTTTTGATCACTGCGCGAATACAATCTTGAATTAACTGATCAATTTTACCAAAAGGATTAAAATAGAGAACAAGCTTAGATTTATTAGGCAACTTCTGCTGAAGGTGCTTAATTGGAGAAGGCAATGTCTTCATGACTAATTCAACAACACCTGTTTTATGCTTTTGCTCCGCTAACATTTCATTATCTAACAACTCAACATCAAGTTTGTTATCTTTAAGGACCAAAGCAGGGAATGCTTTTACTTTATAGTTTCCTTGTTTTTTAACATAACTCTTAGGTAAATCACCAAACGTCCAATCTGAGACATTTTTTTGCTCAATATCGTCGTCTACCACTGACTTAATCGTATCTTTGACCTTGCCTTCTAGCTGTTGTTTTAAAACATCTAAATCGAAACCTTGTGCGATAATCTTGTCTGATGCATCAACTATCCTAAAATTAATTTTTAAATGGCTTGGTAACGAAACCCCCTGCCAATCATCTATGCTAACTCGACTTCCTGTCATTCTGAACAGGGCATCAGCCAAAACGGTTAAAAATGAATCATTGTAATTCGGTTCTTTTTCGTTAAACCGTTGAATTACAGCATCAGCGTAATTAGGAGCCGGTACAAAATTTCTACGCATTTGTTTAGGCAGCGCCTTTATCAATGCAATAACGAGTTCATGTCGATGTGGAGGAATTAGCCAGTCAAAACCGACATTTTGAACCTGGTTTAATAGCGGTAATGGTATACGTAATGATATACCATCCGCAAATTCGATCCCAGGCTCAAAGTCGTAATCAAGCGGTAACATTAAATTACCCTGGCGCCATACGTCTGGATATTCGACATAACTCTGACTAGCGGGCTCAGATATCAAAAAGTCACTTTGTTTTGCAATTAGGACTTGTTTATCTTGTGTCTTTAGCCATTTTAATAATTCAGTACGACTATTAACGTGCGCTGGTAATCGTTCATCATAGAAAGATAACAATTGCTCTTCGTCAACTAATAAATCACGTCGACGAGACTTGTTTTCCATTCGCTGTATTTGCTCAACAATATTTTGGTTGTTAGTTAGAAAATTGAGTTGTCTCTTTAATCTGTTATTAACCAAAGCTTCACGAATGAATATTTCTCTGCTTAAAACCGGATCAAACTTGGAAAACTGAACTCGTCTTTTGGCGACAATGACTAACCCGAACAAGGTTTGCTTTTCGAATGCCAATACAGCTCCCTGTTTCTCATCCCAGTGAGGCTCTGAGTAAGATCGGTTTATAAGATGTTGCGCCAGCGGCTCAATCCAATCTGGCTCTATTTTGGCGGCATACCTAGCATATAATTTACTGGTTTCAACAAGTTCAGCAGCCATTACCCACTTAGCATTGGTTTTAAACAAGTGACTGCCAGGAAAAATGTGAAAGTTGCTGTTTCTTGCACCTTGGTAGCCCAAAGGCGCTGGACGCCCCTTTTCTTTGTGCTTTGACGCTTTATCATCTTTTACAAGCTTGCTGCCTATATGGCTTAACAAACCGGTTAACAAAGCTGTGTGTAGAGCTTGATAATCTCTTTGTTTTGCTGGCAAATCCGCCAGTTCATCGTCATGGCTTTCAGCATTATCTTCAACTATTACTTTAGCCGGGACTTTAAACCCTAACTCAGCAACACTCTGTTCAATCTGAAAAACTAAATCTTGCCACTCTCTGACGCGTAAATAACTAATAAACTCTTGTTTACAGAGTTTCCTGAATTGGCTCTTAGAATGTTGCAACTGCGCATTGATTAGGTAATCCCATAAGTTAAGGTATGCAACAAAATCTGAGTCTTTGTCCTTAAAACGACTATGTGCTTCATCTGATTTTTGCTGATAGTCGTTAGGCCTTTCACGGGGATCCTGAATACTCAATGCAGCAACAATTACGATAATTTCATGCAATACATTCGAATTTGTCGCGCTAAGGACCATTTTAGCTAATCTGGGATCAACTGGAATCCGGCTTAACTGACGGCCAGAATCCGTTAACTTATGATGGCCGCCTACTGACCTTTTATCGCGTTTATTAGCAACTATGGCTTCGAGCTCTTCGAGTAACCTTATGCCATCGTTAATGTATTTGCTGTCTGGCCTTTCAATAAAAGGAAACGCTTCTAAATCCCCTAAATTGAGGGATAACATTTGCAAAATTACAGACGCAAGGTTCGTTCTTAATATTTCCGGCGCCGTAAACTCAGGCCGGGACAAAAAGTCATCTTCACTATATAGACGAATACAGATACCGGCTTCAGTACGACCACAGCGACCTTTACGCTGATTTGCACTGGCCTGAGAAATCGGTTCAATCGGCAAACGTTGTACTTTAGTTTTATAGCTGTATCTGGAAATCCGCGCGGTGCCAGTATCAATAACATACTTAATTCCAGGAACCGTTAGTGACGTTTCAGCTACATTAGTGGCAAGGACGATTCTTCTTTTATTATGAGGCGCAAAAATTCGATTTTGCTCAGCTGCAGATAGTCGAGCATATAACGGTAATACTTCCGTATTAGACATTTTGCGTTTCATTAAGGCATCAGCGGTATCCCTGATTTCACGTTCACCGTTCATGAATAACAATATATCGCCACTGCTTTCCCGGCCTAACTCATCCACTGCTGAAAAAATAGCATTGATTTGATCATTATCCTGATAAGTCAGATTATCTAAAGGTGTTTCCTCGACTGGTCTATAGCGAACTTCCACAGGAAACGTTCTTCCCGACACTTCAATAACGGGAGCGTCGAAAAAATGTCGGCTGAAACTTGCCGGATCAATGGTTGCTGATGTGATGATGACCTTTAGGTCAGGACGTTTTGGCAACAACTCCTTAAGATAACCCAATATAAAATCTATATTTAAGCTTCGCTCATGTGCTTCATCAATAATCAAAGTGTCATACTGATTTAAATATCTGTCGTGCTGCATCTCCGCCAGCAGAACACCATCTGTCATTAATTTTATGTATGTTTGTTGATTGACTTGATCATTAAAACGAACCTTATAACCAACAGCGGTTCCCAACTGACACTCTAATTCGTCACAAAGCCTGTTGGCTACACTTCTTGCCGCTAGTCTTCTTGGTTGTGTATGGCCAATTTTTCCTTCGATTCCCCTTCCCAATTCAAGGCACATCTTTGGGATCTGCGTCGTTTTACCCGAGCCAGTCTCACCAGCAATAATGACAACTTGATGCTCTGCAATGGCTTTTTTGATTGCATCTTGCTTTTGACTTACTGGCAAATTTTCAGGATATGAGATAGCTGGTAGTTTGTTCGACTTTTCTTCTCTTAACTGTATGGAAGTTTCTATATCTTTAGTGATCTTAGCCAGAACCTGACTTTGTTTTTCAGTATTTTTAATCTTTTTAACACCACGCAATCTCGCGGCTATGCGATGATAATCTTGCTTTAAGACATTAGACAGTTCTGGGGAAGAGATAGAAGGCACAACATTCTCGAATTAGTTTAATACAGTGCAATTCTAACACTTTCAAAAGCAAACAAAAAAGCCCTGACAAACGTAGAGCTTCATATAACTTGTTGTGCAATTACGTCATTTATGCGAAGCCATGTTGATCTTCATACATGGCGTGTAAATGAATATCTAATGCCTTAAGAACATTTGCGCGATCAATAGTCCCTACTAGCCGATTGTCCTCATCAACTACCGGATAAATCTTGGGTTTGTTTCCTGTCATTTCTTCGGCAACCTGCAAGACGCTATCATAAGTTTTAACCGTTAAAACATCAGTTCTCATGATTTCAGAAATGGACTTTGACATTTCACCGCTGTGATACGTCACAGAGATCATAAATCTAAGGCAATCTTGCTCAGAAACAAAACCAATAACTTCTTTTTTATCATTTACTACCGGCCCTCCTGTGCTATTAGATTGCAAAAAGCGTTCAACGGCCTCCACCACAGTTTCTTCACCTGTAAAACACACGGGCCGATGATTCATGTGTTCTTTAACTTTGACTGATTCCATCCCTATACCTCATCACTTTTGTTATTAGCTCTAATAATAATCTAGCTTCAATTTGTGCTCTTTGCTTTGTTTTTACTGAAAATTTTTGTGATTAATAACAATAGTCCGGGGCGGACGAATAATTAAGAGTAACTTCTCACTATCATGGCGCTCACCTGTCATCTGGCCCCAATTCCTGTTCACAAACAGGTGTATTTGTCTCACAAAACTTGTTCCAGGTTAAGCTTTCAGCCAATCCTGATCTTTCGCCTAAAACATCTGCATCATGTTTGTCTTAGATCAAATCGCTCTATTTCTACAACACCTAGTCTCTCTACATGACATAAATGAACTAACAGGCACTATGGAACAGCAAGAACTAGAACAAATTCTCCGCTATCGATTACAAGAACTGAAAAGTCGATTAAGTGAGATCAAACATGACTTCGAAGATGAAACTGTCATAGATGATATTCTGTTTTCAATTGCACAAAGCACCAAGTCTGAACTCAGAAACGTGAAACAAACTTTAGAGAAATTAGAAAACGGTGAATTCGATTCATGTTGCGAGTGCCACATCAAAATATTAGAGGAACTCAAAAAGCAAAATCCTTTTCAAACACCTTGCGATTCATGCGACAATCAAACAAATTGGAAAAAATAATGAAGTTTGATGTCTGTTTTAGAATGGTTTTCTTTAGCCCTCGTTTGTCTGATGGGTGCGGCCACACCGGGTCCTAGCCTCGCAATAATCATAAATCATACGCTAAGCAGTGGCTTGTCTGTTGGCCGTCTAGCCAGTGTAAGCCATGCTGTTGCAGTCGGGATTTATGCGCTAGGGGCAGTCTTAGGCTTAGCGACCTTATTTCAACTATTCCCTGTAATCGCTAAAGTTATCATGTACTCAGGCGCCGCTTACCTGAGTTATATTGGATTGAAATTAATCAAATCGGCCAAGATTACGGACAACCTCGACACTAAATCAAAAAACACTATCACTACTAAAGACGGTGTAAAAGACGCCTTCCTTATCGCATTTTTGAATCCGAAACTCGCTATATTTTTCTTTGCCCTCTTCAGCCAATTTATACCGACTGAAGGTGCCGATGTATCAATGACTCTTATATTGGTCAGTACAGTTCTAATCATTGATCTACTTTGGTATTTAGCAGTTGTCCAGACCGTAGATAAGGTAAAACACAAAGTAAATTTAGCACCCAACAAACTGTCCTTAATGAAAATTATTCAAGGCACTATATTTATTATCATTGCCATCAACGCAGTGATTTTAAGCAATTAACTTATTGCTTTAAAACTAAATTAAGAAACAAAAACAACATGAGTAAAACTTTTTATTGGTATGACTTTGAGTCATGGGGTACAAGCCCCAAAAAGGATAAACCATCGCAATTTGCAGGTATTCGTACGGATGAACAATTGAATATAATTGGTGAGCCACTTGTAGAGTATTGCCAGATACCCAATGATTATTTACCACATCCTGAAGCGGCACTGGTAACTGGAATAACACCGCAGCAAACACTACAAAAAGGACTTATCGAACCTGAATTTATAAAACGTATACACGAAGAAATAAGCCAACCGAACACCATTTGTGTTGGCTATAACAACATACGTTTTGATGATGAGATGATACGTTATACTTTGTATCGAAACTTTTATGATCCCTATGCTTATAGTTGGCAAAATGGCAATTCAAGATGGGACATACTTGATATGGTTCGCGCATGTTACGCTTTGCGTCCTGAAGGGATCAATTGGCCTACAGACGACGAAGGGAAACCGAGCTTCCGATTGGAAATGCTATCCAAAGCCAATGGTATCGAACATGGCTCTGCGCACGACGCGCTTTCTGACGTCATAGCAACTATTGAATTGGCTAAACTCATAAAAGCCAAACAACCTAAGCTCTTTAATTTTATATTGGCTCATCGTGATAAAAAGAGTCTTTCCGAACTTATAGATGTATATCGTTCTACGCCGTTAGTGCACACAACTGGCATGTTTTCTCCGTGGCAAGGTTGTACTTCTTGGGTCGCGCCAGTTGCGTTTCATCACAAAAATAAAAACGCCGTGGTTCTTTACAACCTGACACAAGATCCCACTCCCTTGATTGATCTAACCGCCGAGCAAATAGCGGAAAAACTGTATACTAAGACCGTCGATTTAGGTGAAGAGGAGAGAATTGGCTTAAAGCTCGTTCATTTGAATAAGTGCCCTATTTTGGCGCCGGCTAAAACTCTATTACCTGAAAACGCTGATCGCTTGGGCATAGATAGAGAAGCGTGTTTGAAACACCTAGCTGTTATTCAAAATAATAACGAATTAAAGATAAAATTATCAGAGGTTTTCGAATTTGAAAAAGAGTTCGAAAAAGAAGATAACCCTGAATATCGACTTTATGATGGATTCTTAAATCCAGCCGATAAACAACAAATGGATCAAATTCATGATCACCCAATATTGGAACATTGGAAACTTACTCCTGAATTTGAAGACGAGCGTCTAAAGGGTTTATGGCGTTTATATAAAGCTCGTTATTTTACCAATATGTTATCGACCGAAGAGTTATCATGGTGGCAAACATATCGAACTGACAAACTCATGCATGGGACTGACAAACCCAATTTAACCATATCCGAATTTCAAATGAGTTTAGAGAATAATCTAGAGGTTAATCAAGACAATGATACGGCTAAATCCATTCTAAAAGAGCTTTATCTTTATGCTCAGTCCCTTTAATTAATGTAAAACGACCGTAAATATGCGGTCGTTATAGCGTACGCGCTAACAAATTTGCTTAATAAAAGAATTCAAATAGCATATTAATTTTTCTAAAACTCCGGCGCTTAAACGACAAAACCCCGCTTAAAAAGCGGGGTTTCTATATAGAGACTTGACAGTGAGCTACTCTCGCATGGCAAATTCCACACTACCATCGCCGCAGCTGCGTTTCACTTCTGAGTTCGAAATGGAGTCAGGTGGTGCCACAGCGCTATTGCTATCAAGTAAAACTTTTCAATGTTTTAAGCTATGACAAACGAAACAAGGCGGCTTAAAACAAAAATGCCTCGACTTATATCGAGGCATCACAAATAGGAGCCTGGCGGTGAGCTACTCTCGCATGGCAAATGCCACACTACCATCGCCGCAGCTGCGTTTCACTTCTGAGTTCGAAATGGAGTCAGGTGGTTCCACAGCGCTATTGCCACCAGGCAAAAGG